>Ga0316205_10000673_pt1 | contig 56153 bp, 54 predicted proteins | sample 3monthpyrite_MG_FD_204941 | JGI IMG/M metagenome (GOLD analysis project Ga0316205, IMG submission 204941) | Microbial mat bacterial communities from mineral coupon in-situ incubated in ocean water Damariscotta River, Maine, United States -... | ecosystem: Environmental > Aquatic > Marine >...
CTATATTAAGAATAGAATCCTTTGAATTTGATTCAAATGAGTATGAAATCAATCATTCAATACCGGTATTGTCTTCACTACCCACAACAGAATGGGGTAAGGCAACATATCATTTAACATTGCCTTTAGAAGAAATTATTTTTAATTCCTTCGCCGATAAGAAAAAATGGGCCATAAGAGACTATTACAAAAGTTACGTAGAAGTGTTTCACTCAAAATCAAAGAATAAAGAATATTTCTTATTAGATATTGCAGAGCCAAATAACTACAATAAAGATAATGGCCTGTATTTAATAACCCCCTCATACTAAATAAGACAAAGAATATCTTTTATCCTTTCGCCTCTTTATTTCTAACCCCTGTTTATATACATCATCTAAAATATATTTAAATAAAATTATAAAAATAAGCTAGTACTACAGTAAAACCAAAACCAGTGATTAACGTAAGAGGAATACCGATGCGTAAAAAATCACTAAATTTATACCCCCCTGCACTGTATATTAATAAGTTTGTCTGATAACCAATAGGCGTGGCATAACTCATATTAACACCAAACAAAACAGCCAGGATAAATGGCTCTAACGGCGCTCCCAGTTGTTGAGCAATATTAACAGCAACAGGTGTTCCAACAACCGCTGCAGCAGTATTTGAAACCACATTTGTAATAAGAGACATTAAAAACAATAAAGCACATACAATGCCCACCATGGGTAAGCCGGTAGTCAGTTGCACAAAGTAATAAGCCAGAAAATCAGTGCCACCCGTATCAATTAGTGCCTTACCCAATGCCAGGCTTACCACCACAATCATAATTATCTGTGCATTTAAGGCTTTATTAATATCTCGCCAGTTAAGACAGCGAGTAAGTAAAGCCAGCCCTGCACCGGCCAGGGCACTAACTGCAATGGGCAACATGTCTAAAGCGGCAAGCATAACGACCGCTGTCATTATTGCAATGGCAACCGGACCTTTTTTTGAAGAAACAAAATCTATTTTATTATCAAGCACCAGCAGTTTAGTATCTTCTTTAATGAGATTAATATTTTCACGCGTACCCTGTACCAGTAAAATATCACCTTCATGTAATAAAATTTTACTTAACTTTTCATTAATCGTTTCAGCCGGCTTATTTAATCGATGCAACGCTAATACAACAATATTATAGCGTTCCGCTAAGCGTGTTCTATTAAGTGACTGATTATCCAGTATTGAATTATTTGTTACTAACACCTCCGCAAGTACTTCATCATTATCCTGATCAGTATATTCACCTTCAATAAACTCATCCTGCTTGTTTATGTTGTGCAACTTTCCATAAAGTTCATACTCAAAGGCTTTAAGTTTTTCAGCTGTACCACTTATAAACAACACATCATGAGGTTTTAGAAGAACAGTTGGTAAGGGTAAGATAATCTGGTTTTTCCTGCGCCTTATTTTATGAATAGTCACTTCATAGTTGGTTCTTTGTAATACCTGCCCTACATCCTTACCCGCGGTGTAACTGGTATCAGATAAAAATAAAACTGCATGGTAAATTCGCTGGCTTGTATTGGTTAAATCTATCTGTCGTTCCGGTAACATTGCAGGTGCTGCGAGCCATAAAAATATAATGCCTGCTGCACCAACAATAATAACAGGCAGTGAAAAATCGAACATGTTAAAATTCACCGGGCTGATGTCTGCCGCAATGGAAACCACAAGCAGGTTTGTAGATGTCCCGATAGTAGTTGCCATACCACCAATCAATGTAGCAAAACCAACTGGCATCAAAATTTTTGAAGGAGCAGAATGAGTATCCAATGCAACACCAATTAAAATTGGAATCAACATAATAACGATAGGCGTGTTATTTAAAAATGCACTAAGAACTGCGCTAATCACCAGGGTTAATAACAGGGTTAGTCTGGGTTTTTTCCCCCAGTAACGCGATAAGCTGCGACTAAACAAGATTAAAGCGCCTGTTGTTTCAATGCTTTTACCAAGAATCATTAACGAACAGATAGCAATCAGGGCCTGATGTCCAAAACCAGAAAAAAAGTCTGCGGCCTCTACCTTTTGCCCGTCTGAATGGGTATAAGGAAACAGGGTAAATATCAGGGTAAGGATAATAAGTATAATCAGGCTAGACGTTTCTAACCGGTATTTATCCTGAGCAAACAAATACAGGGCAAGAAGAGTTAAGCCCAGTGTGACCGCTGCATGATTTGTGAGTTCCATAAAGTAACAGCTTATTACTGATATCAGTATAAGTTTAGTCGAATAATTAACAAACAAAGACTCATACTGAAGAGGTTAAAGCTTTATAAGAGTTTCATATCCAGATATTTTTTACTATGGGAATAATTCCTATCAACCTTATTTCTCATGTAAAACGTTAACTATACGGAAACAAGCAGCATTTACGTGACTAGACTTTTATATATTTGTCTCCTATTCTTGTTTTAACCTTCTAACGAAATCCCCCTAATACAATGAAATTTATTTCAGTAATTTTTAGCTTATTATTCTTCATAGATGCATTTGCCACTGAACATATCAATTTAAAATTTGGCATATATGGCTCAGACAGAATATCTGAAATTAATAGAAAATTTACCCCTGTTCTCAATAAGATAAAAATTAACATGACTCAGTCAATAGGTATACCCGTTAATATTGAAATGGTCTTTTATAAAACATATGAAAAAGGCATCCAGGCAATAGTAGAAGGAAAAGTAGATTTCATCAGACTTGGGCCGGTTTCTTATGTTTTTGCAAAACAACAAAATCCAGATATATCAATCATTGCGACGGAGGCTTTTAAAGGGGAAAAAAACTTTACTGGCGTTATTTGTGTCAATTCATCTAGTCCCATCTACAGAATAGAACATCTAAAAGGTAAAAAATTTTTGTTTGGTAACAAACGATCTACCAGCGGTCGTTACATGGCACAAAAATACTTGTATGAAAACGATATCAAATCATCCGACTTAGTTAAATTAGGGTATGCATCAACCCATGATGATGTCGCTATTTCAGTAGCTCAGGGTTTCTTTGATGCAGGTGCATTCAAAAGTGGCATTCTAAAAAACAAGATCTTATCGAAAGCATTACGTGTTATAGGTGAATTCCCCGTAGTGACCCAACCATGGGTTGCACGTAAAGACATGCCCGTTGGCTTACTAAACCATGTGAGAGATGCATTACTTAATATCAAAGATAAACAGGTTTTTAAAGGCTTAAAACGCACGGGTTTTGTAACTGGAAGTGATAAAGACTATGTAAACATACGTAAAGCAATCAACAATAATGAGCTGTTTTTTCAGTGACGAAAAATTTATAAACTTACATGAACTGCTTTAACAAATTCTCGGCAACGGGTCATCTTCCAGCTCTTCTAAAATACGCTCACCCCCAATCGGGGTTTGCAGTACAACATAATTTAAATCGGCATCTACACTGCCAATGATTACTGCATTTTTACCTGCTTCTATTGCATGCCAGCTTTCCAATAAAGCCATAGACTCAGACTCATCTATTATAGCGACAACTCGGCCTTCACAAGCCAGATAGAGTGGATCATAACCCAGCATTTCACAAACAGATGTCACTTCATCACGAACCGGTATATCTGATTGATTCAAGCGAACGCCCATGCCAGTTGCACGTTGAATTTCTGAACACACAGTTGCCAAACCACCCCGTGTTGGGTCACGCATAAAATGAAGTTTTTCAAACGCTAATGCTGCCTGTGTTAACTGCAAAACACTCGCAGAGTCAGAACGTATATTTCCTTTCAGGCCAAAAGCCTCACGTGCCAGCATAACGGCTATACCATGATCACCAACAGGCCCGCTAACAATCATCACATCACCATGTTGAATATTTTTCATATCCATAGCCTTACCTGAGCGTACACCAACGCCAGTGGTGGCAAGATATAACCCCCCACCCTCGCCTCGGGGCAAAACTTTAGTATCACCCGCTACAACTTTTACACCTATTTCAGAAGCTGCAGCAGCGAGACTGGAAACAAGCCGGTCAAGCACTGCCATTTCCAGTCCTTCTTCAATAAATGCATTTAAACTAAGGTACTTAGGTATGGCACCTGCCACAGCCAGATCATTGGTTGTACCATGCACAGCTAATGAGCCAATATTGCCACCTGGAAACTCCAAAGGCTGAACAGTAAATCCATCAGTAGTAAATACCACTTCACCTTTATCAAGCGTTAGTGGCACCGCATCCGCCTGTACATCCAATATGTCATTTGATAAATGTCGCGCAAATACTTCATCGATTAATTCACGCATGTAACGTCCGCCATTACCATGCGCCAGAGATACATGACTATCTAGTTTCACTTTATTATCCATTAGTTCGCCACTTTTAATTGAGTATAAGCATATTCAACAACTTGCCCAAAACAAATACCCGCATCATTAACCGGTATCAACTCAGGCATAAAAACTTCAAAATTTTGATCTGTCAGTATTCGCATAACATACTCACTTAACACACGATTTTGAAACACTCCACCAGAAAAACTCACTTTATTAACCTGATGTTTTTTTCTAATGTTTATTGCCTGTTGCAATAACATCTGAGCCAAAGAAGCATGGAACATACTGGCCCGTTTAGAAACACTTAAAGTAGTGTCCAGCATAACCTTAACAAGAGGTTGCCAATCAGCCTGCAACAAACCATTAGATTCAATTAATTGTAACTTCACATAATCGACAGAATTCATTTCGATATCTTTACACTGCGCCTCAAGCATCATCGGACCCTGCCCTTCAAAACTGGCGTGTGTACAGACACCTGTTAATGCCGCAGCCGCATCAAACAAACGCCCAACTGAGGTGGTTTGCGCTGTGTTAATTTTGTTGTCCCAGGCTTGTTTTAATAAAAACGGGTCATCACAAAACGTTTCAAACAACTGACCAGTTTGCCAGCATAAAGCAGCTGCACTTCGCCAGGGTTCCCTTCCGGCTTTTTCACCTCCAGGTATATTAAAAGGCAACATACTGGCTACACGTTTCCACTCACCGGGCTTACCAAGAAAAGCTTCACCGCCAAAAAGTGATTCATCATCTGCGTAACCAACACCATCCCAGCTAAACACTAAAACATTTTCGTCTGTATTGCATTCAAAATAAGCGGCACATGCATGAGCATGGTGATGAAGCACAGATCTTACGGGCAAGTTTTGTTTATGTGCCCAGCGAGTTGAAGTGTATCCCGGGTGTGCATCGCAAATAATTCGCTTTGCTTTAACATCGTATAGTCTTTGTAAATCATTCACGCTATTTTCAAAAATTTGTAAACTACGAACAGAATCCATTTCGCCAATATGCGGTGACAAAACAACTCTATTTTCCCATGCCAGTGCAATAACATTTTTCATATGCGCGCCTACGGCAAGCACTGGCTCATCCAGCTTAACTGGCAGACTTAATTCAAGCGGAGAAAAACCACGTCCAATACGTAATGGTCTGGGCTTGCTTGCTATGGTTTTAAAAACAGAGTCGTCTGCTGGGCGCACAATGGGTCTGTTATGATGCAAAAAAGCATCTGCAATGTTAGCTAATCGTTTTTCAATAGCATGATTATCTATCATCACTGGCTCACCACTAATATTGGCAGAAGTTGCCACCAGAGGACCTGAAAAACCATTTAATAAAAGATGATGCAATGGACTATAGGGCAACATAACACCTATCTCATTTAAACCGGGTGCTATTTGATCAGATAGTTTTGTATTTTTATTTTTTTCCACAAGCAATATTGGCCTGGCTGCTTGTAATAAAAAATGTCTATCCTCTTCATTTAATATTACGGCATGCTCAGCACATTCAAATGGATTGTGAAGAAGCGCTGGAAACATCACAGCGAGTGGTTTATGTGGGCGCGATTTATTATTTCGTAATCGACCAACCGCCTGTGAATTATTAGCATCACACATCAGGTGATATCCACCAATACCTTTTACGGCCACAACCTTACCCTGTTTTAAAAGATTGATAGTTTGCTGTAATGAATTTTCGGTATTGCCTACTATCGTTTCATTGTAATGTAGGCTGAGTGAAGGACCGCAATCAGGACAGGCAACGGGTTCTGCATGGAATCTGCGATTTTTCGGGTCACTATATTCAGCATGGCATTGCGGACAAAATTCAAAATCTTTCATGCTCGTATTTTTACGATCATAGGGAAGACTTTCAATTAGCGTATAACGCGGGCCACATTGAGTGCAGTTTATAAACGGATAATGGTAGCGACGATCTAAAGGATCATTTAATTCAGCAAGACAATCATCACAAAGAAACAAATCCACCGGCACACTGATTTTGGCCTTGCCTTTATTCTGACTTTTTAGAATACAAAATTCTTCACAGTCTTCTGAGTCAACCGTGTTACTCGATTCTAGTTGTGGTTTTGAAATTGCTGGTTTTTTTACAAAAATATCATGTGAAAATTCATCAATGTTCAGTTGCAGACCCTGAACATAAATTTCAACCAGTCCGACATTATTTCTCACCCAGCCACTGAGATTATGTTGCTTTGCAATTCTATAAATAAAAGGTCGAAAACCAACGCCCTGAACCTGGCCAGACAATACAATGCGTCTGGCTGAATTATTATCAAACGTTTGTTGCTTGCCCTTTAAAGGCTGATTAACCAACAGCTTTCTCGCTTGTTGTTTTTGCTGAGTTATTACTGGCTATATCTTCTGATTTACTCTTTACCTGGTCACGCATTCCACCTGCCCACCATATTCGACAGGCGCCTTCATCAGATACCATACAGGGACCAATTGGATTTCTGGGCACACATGCTTTTCCAAACAACTTGCATTCATTGGGGTAAATTTTGCCTAGAACAACTTTTGCACAATCACATCCGGGAGGCATTTTACCCGCTCGTTTACGCGCATCATCCGCATAAGACGGAAACAGGTTTCTGGCATCATGTTTAACATATTCTTTATCCAGCTTAAAACCAGATTCTGGAATAGTTCCCACTCCCCTCCAGTTCGCTGCATATACATTCATTGCTTTTTTAAGGTGTTTTTGTGCTGAGGGATTACCACCCGGTTTAACCAGTTTTTGATAACAGTTATCCAGAAAATAACGCCCTTCATTAAGTTGACGAAGCGTTGAATACATTGCTGCCAGCAGGCTTTCTGTTTCAAAACCCGCCACAGCTGCGGGAATATTATGTTTATCAACAACAAACTCCCATTCTTCAGGGCCCATAACGGTAGCCACATGCCCGGGAGCAATCAATGCATCAAAACCCGGGGTATCTGACTCAAGTAACATTGCAACAGCTGGCCAGGTTAAACGGCCGGATAGTAATACAGATAAATTATCAGGCACGCCTTCTACCATCATAGCGGCTACGGGAGCAGTGGTTGTTTCAAAACCTGCTGCAAAAAAAACCACCTGTTTCTGCGGATTATTTCTTGCAATAAACACGGCTTCTGTGGGTGACGCAATTGGTCGGATATCCGCACCCTGAGCTTTCGCCTGTTCCAGTGTTCGCGCCTGTGCCTTATTTACATTTACCGGCACACGTAACATATCACCAAAAGCCAGTAAAATTATATCTTCATTCAGTGCAAGCTGAATGGCCTCAAATACATCCTCTTCAGGGCAAACACAAACTGGGCAGCCTGGCCCTGGTACAAGCTCAATATAATCAGGTAAAGCTTTACGCAGGCCAGCCATAGTTATTGAGCGCTCATGACCGCCACATACATTCATGATTTTTACTTTCCCTTTATGGGGAAGCTCATGAATCTTTTCAAGCCATTGTTTTGCACTTATTGTCATAACTACATTTCAGTTTTACTATGACTGTGACTGTGTTGCTCCGCCGTGTGGTGATGAACATGAGTATGAGGCGGGTTTTCTGCTAGATAGGTTTGACGAATTTCACGTTGTTGTTTTATCCAGTCAAGCCACTGGGGCATACCTGAACTATTTTTAGATGATAGTTCAATGACAGGCGCAGTACTTGCAATATCGCGTAAATATTTTTTTGCATTTTCTGGTTTAAAATCATCAAGCACAGGTAATAAATCGCTTTTACTAATCATTACTAAATCGGCCGCTCTAAACATGACCGGATATTTTGCCGGTTTATCATCACCTTCCGGCACCGAAAGTAAAATAGCATTCATATGTTGCCCAAGATCAAAACTCGCAGGGCACACCAGATTGCCAACATTTTCAATAAACACAATATCCAGTTCTGCCAGATCAAGATTATGTAGCGCCTGATGAACCATATGTGCATCAAGATGGCAGGCACTGCCGGTTGCAATTTGTATTGCTTTAACGCCATGTTTGCGAATTCTTTCCGCATCGTTTTCCGTTTCAAGATCCCCTTCAATTACAGCGATTCGCAGATTCTTATCAAGTTGCTGAATAGTCGCTTCGAGTAAAGCAGTTTTACCCGCACCGGGTGATGACATTAAATTAATTGCAAGCACATTATGCTGATCAAAATGCTGCCTGTTATGCTGCGCAGTGTGATCATTTTCATGTAATAAACTATGTAATACTGTAACGGCCTCTTTACCCGATTCAGTTTTCTGAAGCTTTCCACCGGGTTTAATTAAATTTTCATTGCCGTGAGTAATATTGCATCCACAGGTATCACACATAGTAATCTCCTAATTTATTATTCAGCCGAAAAGCAATTTTAATGAATATTAAATTCGCCATTATTTGTTTCTTTTGAAGCATCTGAATGTGCCGGTGAATCTGTCGACTCTCTTTCCAGCTCCACACTCATTAACAATAACTCATCACCACTAAGTAAACTGGTTTGCCAGGCACCACATTGTTTACAGATTAATTTATTTACCAGCGCATCAGACTCACTGCCACACTGGGTACACTTAACGCGAACAGGAAGTTCTTGAATAATAAGTTCTGCACCTTCAGCGACGGTACCGGCACTGGCTATAGGATAGGCATTTTTTAAAAGCTGCGCCTCAACTCCCGACAATGGCCCCATGCCCACTATAATTGATGAAACACTCTGTGCATTATGCTCAAGCACAATAGCTTCAACCTGACTCATTAAAGACTGACAGATTGCAAGCTCATGCATCTGATGGTTCCGCTTCGATCATCTGGTCATATAACTCCCAGGCAGTTCGTGCTTCATCCTGAGATATTCTTTGAATCGCATACCCCACATGCACAACTATAAAATCATCCACCTTGAGCTCGTCATCCTGCATCATAAACAGACTAACATCTCGCTCAACACCTTTAGCTTCACAACGTGCCATGAAGCCATCGATTGATTTAATTTGCATTGGGATACCAAGACACATCTTCTACCCATCCTTATTCATTTTTATGTCTATACTACTTTCACTCTTATACTAAACATTTAACGTGAGAAAAAAAATAGCTAATTGACATGGATCAATTAAAGTTATTTCAAACACTGTACAAAGAGCATATATACTTGTCAGAGTAAAGCAATGAAACAATCGGAAACATTGATACTAGGCATTGGCAACACCCTTCTTACAGATGAAGGCGCAGGCATTCATGCGCTTAATCGACTCCAATCAGAATATCCGAATATACCTAATTTAACATTTATTGATGGTGGCACTCTCAGCTTTACTTTAGCAGTCTGGATTGAAGACTGTACAAACCTGATTGTTTTTGATGCCACACAACTAAATTCGCCAGCAGGCACCGTAAAATCTTTTGTTGGTGAAGCAATGGATGAATTTCTTGGTACATCAAAACGCAGTGCTCATGAAGTTGGTCTGCTAGACCTGATGGATATTGCACGCATCACAGAACACCTGCCAGTTAATCGAGCCTTAATAGGCATTCAGCCAGATAAAATGGGCTGGGGAATGGAACCCACTGATGCAGTTGCAATGTCACTTGATACTGCGGTTAATGAAGCGGTTAAATTAATTAATGAATGGCAAAATGTAGAGTTAGATAAAAATACCATTAAACTAGAATCTAACACGATACAATCGAATAATAATCACAAAGAAACAGCAAACTAATCAGGTGCGTGACCCTTAAGTAAAACCAATAAGAAGTATTAATAAAACCAGAGAGTATAGAGATAAATGACAAACAACATTTCTACTGCTGAAGTTTTCAATATACAAAATGCCGATGAATTAACATGGAATGTTATGCCGTTGATGCATGAAGTTAAACACGCGCTTACCAACCTTATCTCAAACAATGAAACAGCAATTATCGATTTGCGTAGCATTCCACTGGCTCCCGGAGAAGAAGACAAACTTCTGGATATTCTTGGCATAGGTGAAGTGCAGGCCCGTCTCAATTCACTGGGCCCAAGTGACATTATCGAAACCAAGTATTCTGGCGTATGGCTAATCACCCACTATAACGATGAAAACAATATCATTAGTCGTTTTATTGAAATTACCACTATGCCTGAAATATTATTTTCACAAAAAGATGATATGCATGAGGCCTGTGAGAATCTTACAGAGGCACTTGAAGATAACCAGCAAGCCCATGGGGCATCGGCGGAGAAAACAGAATGACAGATTTTTCGAACGGTAAAGACAAAAGCCTTGCTGAAGTTTTACGCAGTCAGGGAATCTCTCGACGTAGTTTTCTAAAATTTTGTGCGGCTACCGCTTCCATGATGGCGATGTCACCGGCGATGATTCCGAAAATTGCACAGGCGCTGGAAAGTGCACGAAGACCATCTGTTATCTGGTTATCTTTTCAGGAATGCACGGGCTGCACTGAATCATTAACCCGTGCCCACACGGCAACCATTGAAAGTCTTATTTTTGATTCAATTTCTCTTGATTATCACCACACACTGCAAGCCGCATCTGGTGAAGCTGCAGAAGAAGCACGTGAAGAGGCTATGAATGAAAACTGGGGAAAATATTTATTAGTCGTTGATGGCTCTATACCAACTAAAGATATGGGTTACTCCACCATTGCTGGCATGAGTAATCTGGACATGTTTTTACAAACAGCTGCTGGTGCCGCGGCTATTATTTCAGTGGGTACCTGTGCTGCGTTTGGTGGCATTCCTCATGCTCACCCAAACCCAACCGGCGCCTATTCAGTTTATGACATTATCAAAATGTATGGAAATACAGACGTTGACGGTGTCAGTTCAGCTTCAATAGATAACAACAGCGGCGGCTCAGTTAAAGACAAACCTATTATTACTGTACCCGGTTGCCCGCCCATTCCAGTAGTCATCACCGGTGTGCTCACCCATTACCTGACCTTTGGCACCATTCCTGAACTTGATCACCTTGGCAGGCCTAAAGCATTTTACGGTCAAAGCATTCACGATCGCTGCTACCGCAGACCTTTTTATGACAAGGGCTTATTTGCTGAAACCTTTGATGATGAAGGTGCTAAAAAAGGCTGGTGTTTATATAAACTCGGCTGCAAAGGGCCAACTACCTACAACGCCTGCGCGACTACCAAGTGGAATAATGGCACCAGTTTCCCCATTGAATCAGGCCACCCCTGTCTTGGCTGTTCTGAACCCCATTTCTGGGATGGCGGTGGTTTTTATAAGGCTTTATCCATACCTACAATTGATATACCCACCACCGCTGTTTATGCCGCAGCGGGTGCAGCCGCTGCAGGTGTTGCACTGGGCGCAATGAACAAAAGCAAAAAAAGTAATGCGGCAAAAGAACATACTAAAACAACGATTGATGATTTAGAAAAAGAATAAATTAAAAATTAATTTTTTGACCATAGAAATGAGGACAGAATAATGAGTGAGATAGAGTTTCTTAACTGGGTACGTGGCCCGGCTTTTGAGATCGCTATGACTATTTTCATAGCTGGCATCATTATTCGTTTTTTGGAAATTTTTCTATTAGGTAGAAAAACTAATCTTGCAGAAGCTAAAGGCTCAGAAATGACTGGCGGATTGCATACGATTGTTTCACGATCTATTCCAGACAGTAATACGTTTAAACGCTCTACTTTCAAAATTGTGAGTGGTTATATTTTCCATCTGGGCCTGTTAATTACTATATTTTTCTTTGCTCCACATATTTTATTATTCAAAGACATTTTTGGTTTTGGCTGGCCATCATTGCCCACACCCGTAGTTGATGCCTTTGCAGTTGTAAGCATAATTACTTTAATTGCAGTGCTAATACACCGACTTCAAGATCGTGTTTTAAAATTTCTCAGCTCAACTGAAGACTATCTGGTATGGCTTCTTACCATATTGCCATTAATTACCGGTTATATCGCATTTCACCGCATAGGCATGACAGCGCCTTCATTATTAGCAATACATATTTTAAGTGTCGAACTCTTATTAATTGCCTTTCCATTTAGCAAATTAATGCACGCTTTCACATTAGTGCTTGCTCGTTGGTATAACGGAGCCATATCGGGTTATAGAGGAGTTCAGTCATGAGCGCATCATTAGAAAAAGGCATTAATGCTTTAAAAAAAGAAGTCGACTCAACGGTTGGTGCATTTTTTAGCAGCTGTGTTAACTGTGGTATGTGCGCTGATGCCTGCCTGTTTTATACGGAGTCACCTTGCCCGTCTCGAACGCCAATCAATAAAACAGAACCCTTACGCAGAATCTGGAAACAGGAATACACATTACTCGGACGCATTGGAAAAATGCTGGGCCTTGCTAAACCCATAGATCATGATTTTCTCAATCAATGGGAAAAGCTGGTGTATGACAGCTGTTCATTATGTGGCCGTTGCTCAATGGTATGCCCGGTAGGTATTGATATCACATTAATGATACGTAAAACCCGTGAGGGCCTTGCCGCATCAGGTCATGCACCAGAAGGTTTAATTGGCGCAACAAAAAGAGCAGTAACTATTGGCAGCCCCATGGGGATAAAACTACCTGCTTTAATGGCACAAATTTCTCACGTTGAAAAAGATACGGGTTTAAAAATTCCCATGGATGAAGAAGGCGCAGAATACATGCTGTTGCTGTCATCTATGGAAATAATGAACTTCCCGGAATTCATTGAAGCCATTGCCAAAATATTTAAAAAGGCCGGTGTCAGCTGGACTATTTCCAGTGAAGCGTTCGAGGCAACCAATAGCGGCATTCAAATTGGTGTAGCTGACATTGCAGCTGAACTGATTCAACGTATTGTTGATGCCGCTGAAAAACTAAAAGTAAAAACGGTTATTAGCCCTGAGTGCGGACATGCTTATATGGCAATTCGTTGGGATGGCCCTAACCTGGCTGGCAAAGCCTTTAATTTTAAGGTGAGACATATTCTGGAAATTCTCGATGAATTTCGACAGGACGGACGTTTAAAAATTAGCGGTAAAGAAACGCAAAAATTAACCTATCACGACCCCTGCCAAATTTCCCGACGCGGCGGCGTTATCGAACAACCCCGAAATTTAATCAACCTGTTCGCTGATGACTTTGTGGAAATGCCCGAAGCCGGAAAAATGAACTGGTGTTGCGGTGCTGGCGGTGGTGTCAGCAGTAACGAACGCGCAGATGAACTCAGACTAAAAGTTTTTCAGCGTAAAAAAGATCAGCTGGATGAAATTAAACCGGACGCCATTATCAGCGCCTGTTCAAATTGCCGAATTCATCTGGAAGATGGGCTTGAAGAATACAATATGGAAATTCCGCTAATGAGTTTGACAGAAACACTGGCAGAACATCTGGAAGAATAATTTGAAAAAACAATATACCCGTTATCCCTTCCAGAATGCTGAGGGTTACGGTTACTTTTATTGAATGAACATTTACTGAATAAAAATTTAAAAATATACTAACGAAAGACGTTTTTGAGGAAACATCATGAGTGAAAGAATTGTCGTAGACCCGATTACCCGAATAGAAGGTCATTTGCGCATAGAGGCACAAATGGATGGCAATAAAATTGCCAGTGCCTACTCTTCAGGCACCATGGTGCGTGGAATTGAGGTGATTTTACAGGGCCGCGACCCAAGAGATGCCTGGGCTTTTGCACAACGCATCTGCGGAGTTTGCACACTTGTTCATGGCCTGGCTTCAATCCGTTCAGTAGAGAACGCACTGGATTATAAAATTCCAAAAAATGCTGATCTCATTCGTAACCTGATGTCCGGCGCACAGTACATTCATGATCATGTCATGCATTTTTATCACTTACATGCACTTGACTGGGTTGATGTTGTTTCAGCATTAAGTGCCGACCCAAAAGCCACTTCAGATCTTGCACAGTCGTTAAGTAGTTACCCTAAGTCATCACCGGGTTATTTTTCCGACATGAAAAAGAAACTGAAGAAGTTTGTTGAAGCCGGGCAACTAGGCATATTTGCAAAAGCTTACTGGGGGCACCCAGCCTACAAACTACCACCTGAAGCAAACCTAATGGCGGTTTCCCATTACCTTGAAGCGCTATCATGGCAGCGAGATGTTGCCAGATTACAAACCATCTTTGGAGGTAAAAACCCCCACCCAAACTTTGTTGTAGGTGGTGTACCCTGCGCAATAGATATTAATTCTGACTCTGCTATCAATGCGAAAAAACTCTCGCAGGTGCAGGACATTATCAATCAGATGAAAACCTTTGTTGAACAGGTTTATATTCCTGATACTTTAGCCATCGCCGGTTATTACAAAGACTGGACAACTCGCGGTGAAGGTTTAGGCAACTTCCTGACGTATGGTGACTTCCCCTCTAATGGCATGGATGATCCTTCAGGTTTTATGATTCCACCAGGTGCAATTTTAAATCGCGACTTAAGCACTATTCATGATGTGAATATGAATGCAGCAGATGAGATTCAGGAATATGTTTCACACTCATGGTATGACTACGAAGGTGGCAAAAATGAAGGCCTGCACCCCTACGATGGTGAAACTAATTTAAATTACACTGGCCCTAAACCACCTTATAAGCATCTAGATGTAGATCAGTCTTATTCATGGTTAAAATCACCTCGCTGGAAAGGTCATGCAATGGAAGTGGGCCCTCTTGCTCGTGTACTCATGTTGTATGCAAGCGGACACGAACAGACCAAAGAACTGGTTGGTATGACATTAAACAAGTTAGACGTGCCCGTAGAAGCCCTGTTCTCAACATTAGGTCGCACCGCAGCTCGTACACTGGAGACTCAAATATTTGCAGACGCCATGCAAGGCTGGTTTGATGATCTGGTTATAAACATTAAAGCCGGTGACTCTAAAACCTTTAACGAATTTAAATGGGAACCATCAACATGGCCCAAGTCTGCTCAGGGTGTTGGTTTTATGGAAGCACCCCGCGGTGGCCTGGCACACTGGATAGTAATTGAAGATGAAATCATTAAAAACTATCAGGCAGTTGTACCCAGCACCTGGAATGCAGGCCCACGAGATGCAAGCGGGCAACCCGGTGCCTATGAAGCCGCTTTAGCTGACAACCATACACTGCACGACCCCAAACAACCCGTAGAAATTTTACGCACCATCCACAGCTTTGATCCCTGCCTTGCTTGCGCAGTACATTTAACCGATCCAGATGGCAACGAACTTATTAGTGTAAAGGTAAAATAATGAAAACTTTTTTAATTTTAACATCCGTATTATTCTCATCATCTGCAATGGCCCACACTGGTCATATGACAAATGAATCAGTGCACGGTTTACTGCATATAGAACATATTATTGCACTTGTTTGCATAGGAATAATTGCAGTCGTTGTAAAAAAATCACGCCATAAATAAGACTTATCGATTAAAAATTTAGTCATTCTATTTCTAATTTTTAAAGAATTGGGTTCTCATGCACAATACTCTCTAATATTAGAGAGAATTGTGCTTTGTAATCAATTAACTCATACCGCTAACCTTTCAACGAATCCCTTCTACCTATCTCTTTCAGTAAATCGCAAATATTCGGCCCATACACTTAACTAAGCGCACTCCATCACATGCTTTAATAAACACATCAGCTTGTTTAACACCTATACAAGCACAACCCTCTTTTGACTATAGGTCTTTGATTTTTTGCATATTTAACCAAAAAATGGGCAACAGACTTAACCATAAACAACACACCATGTTATTTACTCCACAATTAAACACTAAACGTGTAAGATCATAATTTAAAATAATTAAAAATAACGATATGCCGACGACTACCTATCTCAATATTTGTGCTATCGGCCTATTTAACTGTTAGAGGCACAAAATAAAAATGGATAAGCAACCAAAATTAGTAACATTCCCAAAAATATTACTTATGTTTTTTGCATTATTAATTGGCTCTACATATTTACCAGCAAAGGAATATTGGATAACAAATAGTATAGAAACAAAAACTATTGTAATTGGAATAATATCTTTCTTTATCGGTGCTGTTATTTCATTCTTTGTTATTCGACATGCAAATTCTCCATTAAAACAAAACAACAATGAACATTGAAGGTATTATCCCAATACTTGGAGGCATATATGGTTATTTTCTTGCCACAGGCTACCTTCCTAAAAAACCTAAAGAACCTGAAAAAATGGAAATATGGAGAAATAAATTTGGAGGCTTTATGAAAAAAGCATGTCCTTTCTTAGTGGTCTTTGGTCTTTTACAATTACTAGGCTTTATTCCAAGCAGCATCTAACAAGGCGGTCAAGCGGGACCAATAACCCTTAGCTTCTATGTCTCAATTCATTTACACTACTAATCACTACAATAAGAAAGCTCACTACTGGGTCATTGACCCCTTACCTGGGCGTTAGGCAAAATGAAACTATTCCTTACCATATTTATATTTTTTCTTTTATCAGAAATATCATTAGCAGAAAAAAATATCAACGTCCGTAGCCTTTCGACCGATTCTATAGATAGTCTAGTTTCAGAATTGACTATAACTAAAATTAAGCACCTATTAGAACTATCAGGGCTTAGTGATTGGTTTGAAAAGCCTGATTGGAAAGAAAAAAAGGAAGGATGGGTGTCATATTACTGGAAACTTTCCAGTAACCGTATTTTGTTAGCTGAAAAAAAAGATGAAATAGCATATTATGTATATATTGGTTTGGATAACAACAAACCTTTAACTTTAATTTGGAAATAGATGCCTGACAAGACGGTCAAGCTCGTGCGTGCTAAAAAATAGTACACGCTTGGTCTCGCAAAATGCGGCTCGCCACTTACCTGGGCCTTACAAAAATAAAATGAATTTACATATAATAGCTGCTCTATGCGTCATAGTTGCATTTGGTTTATACACCATCAGCACTGTATTAGGAACTGCATTTGGTATATTAGGCTTGGTTTTTGAGGCAATTGCATTGGCCTCAATAATTAAAGTCCATAAAAATAAAGAGCATAAAGAATAAAATCATATTCATAGTAGCTTAGTTTTAATATTTTATTTAGGAAATTGAACCATACAAGTAAATCAACACCGACCAAAACAGTAGAATTGAATTACTCCGAATAAACAGCACCATAAAACACTACCAACAATATAGCTCATGACCGGTTTTCGGTCGATGATTAGGGCGTTAATTTTATATAGGCATTTATCATGGCAATAGATATAATTTCCTTAAAAAATGACAACTATTTCAAATCCACATGGACGGGATCAATAACAGTATCCGATGCCATAAATCAATATTAAATATTATTTAATAGTTCAGACTGGAGACCTGGAATGAATGAATTATGCTACTTAAGCAACTTTAATTTTAAAAGTATTTCTACAAATGAACTGATTAGCATGTCTAAGTACATTCAATCTGTATATGAAAGTCACAATTCAAGCTCTGTTAAGCTAGCTGCATTCTGTCCTCATTATCTTCAGTTTGGAATGGCAAGCGCATATAACGCATGGTCTGACGAATCACATGAAAACATTAGAATTTTCAAATAAATGGATAATGCCAAAAAATAGTTATTAAATAAAAAATTAACCAGTAGGTGAAGCGGGACTGACTAATGCTTAACTTCTATTACAATTCTGAGTTACACTACTAATTATTACAATTTTAAATTTTACTACTGGGTTAACAATCCCTTAGCAAGGCATTATATGTATATGAAAAAGTTACCATTCATTCTTTCCCTGCTAATACACATACCACTTTGTGGTGCCGAAATTCACCACTGTATTAATGAATCAGGAAAGGTAGTTTTCAAAGATAACAAATGCAGCTCTAACGAAAATTCGGTAAAAATTATTGAGGAGGTTAAATCAACGGAGGCAGCGAAAAAAGATTCTGCGAAAAAACCTCCCAAGAACATTATTATTGAAGATGGCAGACCTGGAAAATTAATTTTTTCGGATAATAAAAAACTTTCTTTTCCATATAAAATAAAAGTAAATGAAGTAAGAATCATAACAGAGACAGATGACCAACTCGTAATAGATGTCATATATACATATAAAGGAAAAATACCATCAGAAGAAATCAAGATATTCGTTACACCAAATCATGGTTATTGGAGTACAAATCAGATACAGGCATCTAATGGGACGAATGTTGCTCGTGCTACTATTGGCTTAAGCAGAAGCAATATGAAAAAAGACAGAGTAACACGATCTTTTACAAACACGATCGGTGTTCGTTTCGAGCATTACAAACCTAAAAAATATATCGGTAAAATATGGTCTGAAATTATCAAGTTTGAAAAGAACTGGAAACTTAAAGATAAATAATCATTTAACGTTATACATCATAAAGAGGAAGGTATGAGCAACCCAATCATTGCAGACAATAAACCAGTAAAAGTTAATCTTTCTAAAGGACAGGAATATTACTTCTGTACATGTGGCAGATCTAAAGATCAGCCATTTTGTGATGGTTCTCATGTTGGTACGATTTTTACGCCTAAAGTGGTTATTTCTGATGAGGAAGGTGATGCATATTTATGCGCATGCAAACACACAGCAAATGCACCGTTTTGTGATGGCACTCATAAACAGTTCAACACCGATGAAGTGGGTAAAGAAGGTCCGGGTATTACATCAAGTACTTCTGAACTACCTACAGCTAAAGCAACAATAGAAGAACCTACTGTCGAGTATATACATCAGCTGGCCCGTGAGGGATTATCAAAACTTGGACATCATGGACAAATGACATCCATGGGTGTTCCACGTCATGAACTTCCTCACTGGGATGATTTACAAATAATGGCCGCACAAATGGCGATTAAACCATTATTAGAAGACACAACGGTTAGTACTGAATTGATAATTGGGCCAGAAACTAAAAAACCGCTGGTATTAAAAATCCCTTTATTTGTATCTGATATGAGTTTTGGCGCGTTATCTGAAGAAGCAAAAATAGCTTTAGCAAAAGGCGCTGATCTCGCAGGTACTGGCATCTGCTCAGGTGAAGGCGGTATGCTACCTGAAGAACAGCTAGTAAATTCGCGATATTTCTATGAATATGCCAGTGCAGGATTTGGTTATAAAGAAGCGTTGTTAGAAAAAGTACAAGCCTTCCATTTTAAAGGCGGCCAAGGTGCTAAAACCGGTACAGGCGGTCACCTACCCGGCAACAAAAATATTGGTAAGATTTCCGAAGTAAGAGGAATACCCGAAGGACAACCCGCCATTTCTCCACCCACATTTAAAAACCTTTCTTCTGCAAAAGATTTTAAGATGTTTGCAGATCGAGTTAGAGAGGTTACAGAGGGTATACCTATTGGCTTTAAGCTAAGTGCCAACCACATAGAAGAAGACATTCAGTTTGCATTAGATGCTAGTGCAGATTATATAATTTTAGATGGCCGCGGTGGTGGTACAGGCGCAGCACCTGAAATGTTTCGAAATCATATCAGTGTACCTACCATACCTGCTCTTGCACGTGCACGCCGATACCTGGATAAACAAGGAGCAAGTGGCCGTGTAACACTCATCATTACAGGTGGCTTACGTATGCCTATAGATTTTGTTAAGGCTATGGCGCTTGGTGCTGATGGTATTGCAATTTCAAATAGTGCCATGCAAGCAATTGGTTGCGTTGCAGCACGGATGTGTAATACAAATAACTGCCCTGCAGGTATTGCCACACAAAAAGAAGAGTTACGTCAGAAATTAAATATTGAAAAATCATCCGCACAATTGCATAACTTTTTTGATGCTTCTGTTGAGCTAATGCAAGTAATGGCAAGAGCCTGTGGTCACAATGATTTACATAAATTTAATAATAATGATTTAGCTACGTGGCATCGTGAAATGGCTTTATTGTCAGGTGTAGCCTACTCTGGATTAACAGATATATCAGGTGCTTTATAGTAGATATTAAAACAGGTTTAATTACGCTATGCTTGATTAAACCTGTTTAGCTAAGTAATCAGGAGTCATACCAAGGATAAATTAAACACATAACCGTATGCACTCATAATCCAGTCGTTACGACACCGACAAAGAGCATCATAAGTCTTAATGTTTTATTAAGTTTTACTGTTTGCTTCCAACGACCACTTAAGCATAACTGGCGTTACTAATGTGGTTACAATTACCATAATGACAACCGCAGTGAAAACAGAATCGTTCACTACACCCAGTCCTTTACCAATGCTGGCAAAAATCAAACCAACCTCGCCTCTGGGGATCATGCCGATACCAACAGAAAGACGATCGATACCTTTACCTGCAGGCAACCCCGAAAATAGTTTGCCTAAAATTGCGGCAACCGTAAAAGCAGCTGCGAGCCAAATTGTTTCGAGCTCAAGAAAAGTTTCCAAATTAACCTGCATGCCCATTAACACAAAAAATACGGGAGCGAACAATGACTGAATAGGTCTGATAAGTTCCTGAGTAGAAGGTGACTGATCACCACCAAAGTGATTATCACTAACGATTAGACCGGCTGCAAAAGCACCAACAATCGCAGCAAGACCTATATAATTTGCAAACGCAGCCATAAGAAATGCAAGTGCCAGTGGAAACAATAACCTTACCTGCATTTTATTGAAAAACTTATAAAACTGCCTAACAAGCCAACCAACACTATTTTCACCAAACATAAGCACAACTACAACAAAAGCTGATGCCAGTAAAACAATACGAGTAACCTCGCCCATATGAACCGTACCAGATGAAACAATTCCGATAACAATGGCGAGTATGATTAGACCTAGTATGTCATCGATAACCGCAGCGCCGAGAATCACTCGTGCTTCTTTGCTTTTATTTCGATTGAGATCTTCTAACACCCGAGCGGTAAGACCAACACTAGTGGCACATAAAGTTGCACTGATAAAAAGTTTTGTGGGTGTTAACGCATCGGGTAATAACCAGTCACTCACCAGAAAGCCAATTGCAAAGGGCGCGATAACGCCAATAATTGAAACCGCTACCGAACGCGCCCCCACTTTCACCATCTCTTCCACTGAATTTTCCAGGCCCACCATAAAGAGCAGCATAATGACGCCAAGATTCGAAAACAACCAGAGCGTTGTGATCATTAATAGTAGTTCAGGAGTATGAGGCCCCGATAGAATATTAACCAGCTCATGGGGCACACCATTAGAGAGTTCTTGTGTGGTAAAAATTTTCTCTGCAGCATCGTTAATACTGGCACCGGTTAACCAGACTTCATCAACCAGACTCTGAGCATCACTTGCATGCATAACAATAGTTGCCAGGGGGTTTCCAAACCAGTAAGCAATATTACCGAGCAGTACACCAATCAGTAATTCGCCTAGAACTGAAGCCTGATTAAAGCGAAGTGCAAGCCCGCGCCCAAGAGCTGCCATGGCGATAATGACAGCCAGTTCCAGCAGGATAAATGAAAAGGGTTCCATAGTGTGGCCCGGGTTAATTAATTACTTTGAGAATCAGCAATTAATTCAGGGGTAACCCCTAAGCCATTCCCACGAAATTTAATAAAGGCTGATTAAGTAAAAGCCAAATACACTATTTGATATAGTGTGCATTAAGTACTCAAAAAAAATTTTGCTTTTATTTTCAGTCTTCTTTTTAATTTTAATATATTTTTGAGTAGTTAGTTCAACGCCTAACCTGATTGCTTATTGAATTACTCAATAGCAAATTCAATACGTTCATTAAGTTTTTCCAGTGCTTTTTTTGCACAGGCCGCATCTTTATCTCCACCCGGTGCTCCACTAACACCTACGGCGCCTACGTTATAACCGCCAGATACAATTTTGATACCACCTTCCATCACAATTAATCCATCAATGTGATTCAGCTCCTGGCGAATATCTTCACGGGCTTTTTTAAATTGACCACTATCAGTCCACGCCATAACCGTCATATTAGCTTTACGCTCTGCAATTTCCAGGGTAAAACGAGATGCAAGATCATCTCGCAAAGCGGCACGAATCAAACCGTGACGATCAACCACAACTGCACTTATATGATAACCGTCCTTGCGACAGGCGATTATGGTTTCATTGGCAATATCACGCGCCAGTTCCATGCCAATGCTATTGTCACTTACTACATCAGCTGCCTGGGCAAAAAATCCAAAACTGCTTAATAGTAGGCTGGTTACAAGTTTGAAAGTAAGATGATGCTTCATGAATAACCTCGTTAATAATATTAATTTCACTCAACTGCTTTAATTGTAACAAGCTGATTTCTGATTAAATATTTGTCGAATTATCTACTATCAGAATATTACTTTAATTACTAAGACATTAAATTTTTATACTTCTTAAAACAATGATCAGAATCAACATTCCTGTCATCTATAATGCTTTGTCAGGTGAAACTGGAAAAGACACGGCAAAAAATAAGAATAAATAAGCCCGCATCGTTTAACACTGCGGGCTTATAGTATTATTACTTCTGTTTAATCCCTTCAATAAACAGCTCCATATCTACCGTATGCAGGGGCATGAACGATTTCACTCCAAACTCACGCATGTCCAGTGTTACAAAACCCTTAAAGCCTGACCGATAACCGCCCCAGGGATCTTTTCCATGACTGATAAGTGTCGCATCAATAGCAACCGGCTTGTTAACACCACGCAGATTTAGATCACCGTGCAGAACAAATTTGTTACCCCCTTTTGGCTCTATTCGGGTGCTTTCAAATGTTGCAGTGGGGTACTTATCTGTATGCAAAAATTTCTTACCTCGCATGTGCTTATCACGTTCGGCGTGATTACTATCAATACTAGCCACATCAATATTGATACTCACTTTAGATGCCTGCAAATTATCCGGATCGAAACTGAACGAACCGCCAAACGTTTTAAACGTTGCATGCAATACGCTATAACCCAGGTGCATAAACTTCGCGTTAATAAAGGCGTGGGCACCCTTGGTATCCACATCGTAATTAGCGGCAAAACTTGTGCCTGATGTTGCTGACAAAGCAAGACCAACAAAAAGTCCGCGCAGCCATTTCTGTTTTGATATTTTTTTCATATAGTTTCCTCTTGGTGGTGTAGTCACATTAACGACCGAACATACGAACTAAGGTTCCATCACGGTCAATAAAATGATGTTTTAAAGCAGCAAGGCCATGCAGTGATGCCATCGCCAATAATGTCATAGCCAGATAGAAATGAATATCACCGGCCAGATCTTCCTGGTCGGGAATACTTGTTAGGGTAGCAGGCACAACAAACCAGCCAAAGACATCTATACCTCTGCCGTCTGCGGTTGAAATCAGGTAACCCGCAGCAATCACTGTACACATCAACAATAGCAAAGCCCAGTGTACAAAACGAGCGAATAAGCGTTCCCAGGCCTGATGAGTTTCAATTGATGCGGGTGGCGGTGACCAGTATCGCCAAGCAATGCGAAACAGTAAAAGCAAAGCTAAAAGCACGCCAATCGAGCGGTGAACCTCGGGCCCAGTTTTGTACCACTCACTATAGTAATCCAGATCCACCATCCATAAGCCGAGCACCGATAAGCCGAGCACAACAATAACGGTCAGCCAATGGATGAAAATACTGATCAAGCCATAGTGACGGGTCTGGTTTTTAATCATTCGATATCCCAATTTTATTATGAAGAATATGACCTAGAACGGCCGGCCAAACTGTAAATAAAATCCATTATTGTCAGACTTACCAACTGCATATTCTGCACGTACAATCATTTTTTCCTTTGGCTTTATTGTGTAGGTGATACCCGCCCCTGCCATTGGAAATTGATCACTATCATCATCACTGCCTTCCTCATCACCATATAACCAGGCAATACCGGCAGACAATGTTACCCCCCACCTATCCTTAATTTTTATTCGCTCATCAACTTCAAGTAATGTCATGTGTTGTGCAAGATATTCGCCACGGGTATAACCTCGTAACTCAATGCTTGAGTAACCACTACTAGGCGCATCATTTGTCCATCGGCCTTTTGTACGCAACGCTGTCACATGTCCATCTCCATGTTCTAAAAACGCAACATAACTTAGGGTATATGCATCAAAACTAACATCACCTCCAAAAGATTTTCGATAAGCAATATTATGGAATTCAAAAGAAGCTCCACTGTCAGGTGAGTTCTGATTATTTCTTGTATCATGATTAACCACTAAACCTAAACCAATTGATTCATGCCCGGTCAAACCGATCAGATCTAAAATTATGCCTGACAACGCATCATCGGCAAGAATCGCATAATCTGTGGCGATCGCCTGAGCGCCAAGATACCAGTTATTTTTATAAAGGTGGGAATATCTGAATGCCGCTAAACTGATATTATCTGTTGTGGATACTGGAAAACCAGAGCCTTGAAAATCTTCATAGTTATTATTAACTTTTCCATTCATTAAAGCAGCCGTAATGCGTTGTTTATCTGCATCAAAATAACTTCGTGAAAATGCACCGTAAAAAAATGAGTCGGTATCACTATACGACCCCATAACACCGAACATGGATGCGGGTGATTTCTCATCAAACTTTTTAATATAAGCGCCCATAAAACCAAGCGTAGTTCCGAGCTTGGGGTCACTACTCACCGTTGGGGTTAACATCCAGGGCGACTCTTTTTCTGCTTCTGCATCTTTTTTCAGATTTTCAGCATTAACTATTCCACTTAAAAACATTAGCGCTAATGAAAGCACGCGTATATTTTTCATCTGTATACTTTCATTAAAATTTTATTTGGCATTTTATTCAACTTAAGTTTAATTTTCTGCCGAGACATTCTACCTAAAATCACTTATCTTATGCACCAATTATTAGTGTTGTTTTGGCTCTAAATATCTATATAAAAAGAAAACAAGCTCACCGCATAATCCAGTATTAGCAATCGGGAAAAACTCTGGGTACAATAACAAACACACCACCCAGTAGCTTAGTCCTTGGACTCTATAGCTTTACCTGGATTCACATTGAAGTTCTCAGGCAATTTCATGTCTCCGGATTAAATAGCTGCTTTTCGCTTATTCAAACTAATTGAGAAAATTTGTGGTTCCATTACCATGTAAGTACCTTTATCGGTATTTCGCCTTCATTACTGCCAGCCTTTTTTCGATTACATCAGAGTCCTTAGCTGTTGATGCAATAACATTTACGCTGGACAACGATCTATTTATAGCCAGTGATGATGGCTACACCAATGGCGTATACGGGTCATGGTATTACTTTGGTCGTGAAGACAAACAACCCGAACCTTCCTGGCTGGTATGGCCATTAAAATGGATCATGCCTAACAAAAATAGTGATATCAGTGTTGACGCTTATTCGATCGGCCAGTCAATGTATACCCCGAAAGATATTCTGACGGCAAACCCTGACCCTAACGATATACCTTACGCCGGCCTGCTTTTTTTAAACAACACCTACCTGTCCTCGTATGGCTCATATGCAGACTCTATTTCAACCACTATTGGTATCGTTGGACCCGCCTCAGGCGCTGAAGGCATGCAGAAATGGATCCATGAAGTATCCGACTCGGATATCCCGCAAGGCTGGGGTTATCAACTGGATAATGAGATCGTATTTAAATTTACACGGGGACGCATGTGGCGAAACTGGGCTTCAAAAAACGGACACTTTGATTTTCTCAGCGGTGCAGATATTGGGGTAGGGACACTGGAAAGCTCCATCAATGCTGGTTTTACCATCAGAGCTGGTAATAATCTTTCTATATCACACATATCCGGTATTCTTATCCCGAGCCGCACCAGTAATTTCATTGCTGCCAATGATGGCTGGTTTGCCTACATCATGTTAGGCGGGCGCCTGATTGCAAATCAGATTATTATCGATGGCAATACTTTTCGAGATAGTCGCTCGATTGAGCTTGATCACACGCACCTGGCACTCACCAGTGGCCTGGCTTTTTCGTGGGACAGGCTATCCATAACTCTGGCTTACGCAGATCTATCGTTTACAGATGATGAAATTTCGAGTGCGACGCGTTTCGGCACATTGACGATTGGCTGGATATTTCGCTAACCCGATATATTAAGAGTAGAAGGTGATATGAGCAGCCGACTCAGTGTGTTTTGATATGGCTTAAAATATTGCTTTCAAATGCCAGATGTTTGAGGAATGTGTTGATTTCTATATTAGACATTTCTAATTCTTGAAGGGCATCAACAAATACTTTTTGCTCTTCTGGCTGGGCATCCAGAATTAAATTTATGACCGATCCGTTATCCACAATATGAGTAACACCATCAACTATTATTTCCCATTCATCATAGGGAACGTTTTGTCTGTCAAAATACTTAAACAGATATGCTTTAGTCAGTTTACTCATTGGGGGCACAATTTTTTCATTCTACTTATCGTATCCGCTAGTCGATAATACTATTTGAATGAAGATATCAATTTGCTCTGATTTTATCCACTTTACCGTTCGTTCATTTTCGTTCATTATTTATTTGTATAAATATCAATAAATTATAAGCATTCACCAGATACTAAAATGAGAAGATTTTAAGCTTTGAGAGTCAGTTTTGAAAATATTAATCTTCCACACGATCATTTTACAAGTGTTCTGGCATGGCATTTTCAGGGAAGTGATCTATATAGAACTCATCAGGATGCCATAATGAGCTCCAATAAAGAGAAATTAAAAGGAAAGCTGAAGAATTTGGTCTGAAATGCCAAAAACGGAAATGTATTAATTAGGGCTAATTCTAAAGGAGCGAAAATGGGCGGCGTGGCTATGACCGGTCACCCTTATAAATTCTGCTTCAATACCAGTAATGCTTAACTACTAAACCTGATAACGCGCCAGCAGCACCAGCAACTGATTCGATAATTGACTTAAGCTATCCCCCGTGTCTTTCATATAAGACGAAGAATCACTCGTTTGATCAGCCACATCACGAATACTAATAACATTACGATTAATTTCTTCAGCCACAGCGCTTTGCTCTTCAAGTGAACTCGCTACCTGAATACTCATATCGGTTATTTGTGACACCGCACCCGCAATACTCTCCAGTGATGAGCCCGCCTGAGCGGCCTGTTCAACACTGGCATCAGCCTGAACGCGTCCAGCATTCATTACTTCAACCGCATTCACTGCTGCCAGCTGAAGATTTTCTATCATAGAGTGAATTTCCTGGGTTGCATCCTGTGTGCGTTGCGCCAACGTGCGCACCTCATCTGCTACCACAGCAAAACCTCTGCCCTGCTCCCCTGCACGTGCCGCTTCAATTGCAGCATTTAACGCGAGTAAATTCGTTTGCTCAGAAATACCCTGAATAACATCTATAACATTACTAATGTTTTTAGCATCACCCTCTAAGCTACGGATCACCTCAGCCGCCTTCTCAACATCAGAAGCCAGATTACTAATTGAATCAATCGTCGCACTGACAACCCGCTTACCATTAATACTTTCATTATTGGCCAGTTGCGCAGCATTTGCTGCCAGAGAAGTATTTTGTGCAACTTCCTGCACGGTTGCCGACATCTCATGCATTGCCGTTGCTGCCTGTTCAGTCTGCTGCTTCTGCTGAAACATGCCTTCTCTTGTTTGTTCTGTTATAGACGATAAAGCTATGGAAGATTCATCCACGCTTGCTGCAACCTCTTTTACTTCATTCATAACCTTTTGCAAACTGCTTAACATGTTATTAAATGATTTGGCCATCAAGCCAATTTCATCTCGCTGGTTCACATCCACTCTTAACGCAAGATTACCGCTGTTTTGCACATCAGTCATAATTAGATGAAGTTTTTGTAATGGATTATTGATACTGCCAACGATCACCAGAGAAAGCAGAATTAAAACGATGGCGCTAATCCCAATATAAACACTTTGCTCGGCTAGTTTTGTATAAAAAGTGTCCTCAATATCATCAATGTATATTCCTGAACCAACTACCCAGCCCCATGGTTCATAACCGCGCACATATGATAATTTTTTTAGTGGCTCTGATGCACCGGGTTTGGGCCACATATAATGAACATAACCTGAGTCCTTCTCTCTTACTTTATCTGCAAAAGCAACAAATAAAGCTTTGCCGTTAGGGTCTTTAACTCCAGAGATATCTTTTCCATCCAGATCTGGTTTATAAGGATGCATAACCATAAAAGGGCGCATATCATTTATCCAGAAATATTCCTTCTCATCATATTTGAGTGCTTTTACAGCCGCTATTGCCAGCGTTTGTGCCTCTTGCTCAGTTAGTTCATTAGCGCCTGCTTTTTGCCCATAAAACTCAATTAAGCTATAAGCCACTTCTACTAAATTTCGTGTTTTGATTTTCTTATCTTCAAGCAAGCTATGTTTAAGCTCAAATAGGCCACTGGAAACTACCAGCCCCATACACATCAAAGCAATAACAATGATGAGCCACAATTTCTTACTTACACTTAAATTGTTAATTAATGTTTGCACTTCTAGCCCCTCCAGAAATAATATTATAGAGGAGATCGCATGCTTAAAATCAGCTAATCAGATAAATTGTATTTAGACTTTAGTCTAAGTATTAATAAAAACATCGAAAAATTAGTTTAAAATCAGAATAGAATTTAAAATAAAAACTCGCAATGTTTTCTATAGCTATATAAATATACACTGAAAACTACAATCATCTAGAAACGCATCTACATAAAGCCTGCTGACCTACCTTTATAACTAGATGACATATCACGACTACAAATAAAAAAGAAAAAACACATATCCTTTACGAATAATAACTGACATCACTATAAACAGTTCCCTACACTCTTTGTACATATCAGCTGATATATTTCGCAATCACCTCTCGTCATAATTACCCTGCAGTTAAATCAAATCGAACAGGAGAGTTCAAATGAAAATACAAAGATTGTATATCGAAGCACCCATTGCTTGTCTTCTTGCTTTATCCACATCAGGCTCAGCATTCGCACACGGTATTGAGCGACTTAATTCAGAAATATGGCACCCACACCCTGAGCTGCTCGAATCTACAGTTGAAACAGGAAAGTTGCCACTTAGTCATGAAGATGATGGAAGTCTGGTTCTTGAGAACGATGGAAAAATGACAATGGATGTTGATTTGTTAGCAAAAGAATCAGGCATGTCTCGTTCTCAGGCAGTGGATAGCATTCAATCTCAGAACGAGTTTGCCCACTACGCAAATAAGTTAATGGCAAAATTTCCCAATAGAATTTCGCGCATGTGGAAAGAGCCAGCACCCGGCACAAAATCTCATATTCAGTTCATGGGTAAAATTCCTACTCAAGTACTAGAAGAAATTTCTGCTAACAAAGCACCGGCTAATGTATCTATTACCGGTGGGGGAGCTATGTCCTTTCAGGACAATGTAACACGGGCAAAAATCGCTGCTAAAGGTTTAAGAAAGGCGGGTTATGCCCGATCACTTTCTTTTTATGATCCCGCAACCAATTCCATTCAACTCGAAATTAAGGTTTCGAAAAAGGCGGATCGTCCCGATCACAACAGAATCCTGAGTGCAGTGCAGAGTGAGTTAAAAGGCACTGATTTAAGTGATCAGATTCGCAGTATCACAGGTAAAGAACTAAGGATAAAAACTGTCGAGGGTGAAGGTGAGATCATGGAGTTTGATCATGTCCGTGGCGGTAACTGGATACAGGACGATGGTTTTCGTGAGTGCACCAGTGGCTGGTCAGTCAGCGGTCCAAATGGTGACGGTTTTATTACAGCGGCACATTGCTCTGGCATTAATGGTTTTGAAGAAGCCGGTGGACTGGTATTTAACACGACCTGGCGAGACCAGGAATTTGGCAGCGGTGATGTTGAATACCATACATCGAGTCATATTGCGTTAGATGATTTCTACGCAACCGCAACGTCAATTCGTGATGTCAGTGGTATTCGCTCATGGTGGACTATGTTTGGTGCAAGTGTATGCGAGTATGGTCGCTCTTCAAATACACGTACCTGTAACCACACAGTAGATGGATTACTGGTGACAGTTAACTATTCTATTGGCACTGTTAACAACCTGATTCGTGTAACGGGTGATAACAGCATCGGCGGCGATAGTGGCGGTGGCTGGTCATTTAATTATACAGCCTGGGGTGTGCACAGTGGCTCGAATGGCTCTCAGTCGTTTTTCACTCCCGCAGATCTGGCCGAGTCAGCTTTGGGTGTGACTATTAAACGTTAAGATTTAACTCATCATCTCCAGCTACACTGGGGATGATGTTCTTTAAAAAATTAGTTTACATTTAAATAATTTAAATCCTGCACTATCATTAAAAATAAAATCCAATGTTGATAATAAATATTCTCGATTTTTTGTATTTTTAATATTGTATAAATTTTGCTATGTATATTTTTCTAAACTATTGATTTCTTAAATAACTCATTTAATAACGACGTTGTTAGTCATTTTTTATAAACAAAATTCATAGATAAACAAGTTCAGAAAACTCTGCCCCTTTTTAAAAAATTACCGCCCTTTTAATTTATGCGACTGATTCAAAGTTGTTTTATAAAATTTCCCCAGGGCTTTATCACTTGCTCTTCGTTCAGCTAGACTAGCTGAATTTAAAGCTTCTTCACGACCCAACTTCAGGTAATTTTTAAGACGTCGCTCATCCAGATCACCCGATTCAACTGCTTTTTGAACAGCACAACCGGGTTCAGCCTGATGCTGACAATCACTGAACTTACATTGCTCTGCATAAGCTTCAATATCTGCAAAAGTTGCTGCAATACCTTCCTTGCAGTCCGCTAACTGAATTTCACGCATACCGGGAGTATCTAAAATTAAGCCTCCCGTCTTTAATGCAATCAGTGAGCGTCGCGTTGTTGTATGACGACCTTTATCATCATCTTCTCTAATGCCACTTGTACTTTGCTGGCTTTCACCTAACAAGGTATTGACCAATGTAGACTTGCCAACCCCAGAAGAACCTAAAACCGCAATAGTGCTGCTTTCCTTAATCCAGGGTGATAATTTATCTACACTTTGTTTATCCAGGCAGTTCACTTCTTCAACCGCTAAAAATGGATCAATTGCCTGCACTGCTTTAATAAATTTTTCAGGCTCTTCAGTAAGGTCACTTTTACTCAACAAGACAACAGGTTCGGCACCTGCCTCATTAACTAAAGAAAGAAAGCGTTCTATTCGATTCAGATTAAAATCATCATTCATTGAAGAAACGATAAACGCAGTATCTACGTTTGCTGAGATGAGCTGTTTTTTAGATTTACTGCCCGCTGCCTTTCTTGAAAAACAAGTTTTACGCTCAAGCAAGCGTAAAAATTTTTGCTGTTTATCAAGTAACAACCAGTCACCCACAACCATTTCTGGCATGGAAGCCAAAAGTTCTATATTAAAAGCGCCTGATTCCGTTGCCACGGTGATTTCAGATTTATACTGCTCAACTATCCTGGTAGGAACCACTTCATCCCACTCTTCTAATGTAAGCTGCTGCTGAAAATAGCTTGCCCACCCCAGTTCAACAAGCGACGTAACTTCAAACATATCAAACTCCTTCTACTTTGTCAGAGTATACCTTATCTGATAATTCTGCTTATCAACGATTAGCCACACCCATTACCCGGGCAGTATAATTTTTTCAACTCGTGTCAGCTCTCTATAAAACGAGCACTTATTCTAAGCAAATTCACTTTAATTGTTATCGCTCAACTTATTAGAATAATTTGAGTGCTAATAAGGCTTACTTCCTGACGTAACGTTACTATAATAATAATCTTTCATTTAATAATACCGATATGACACTAGACAATATTACCGAAAAAATATCTTCACCCCATGCAAAATCCAGTGATGATATTCTTAATGCACTTAATAGTTCATGTCACGGTTTAAGCAATAACGATGCTGTGAGCCGTCTTGCGCAATTTGGTCACAATACATTACCTCAGACCAAAACATCAGGAATCGCCGTTGTCTTCCTGAGACAGTTTGCCAGCCCCCTTATTTATGTTCTTGTTGCAGCCGCTATTTTATCCATAGCAATTAATGAGTGGTCAGATGCCGGTTTTATTTCTGCCGTATTAATTATCAATGCGGTTATTGGCACTATTCAGGAATTTTCAGCACAACGTGCCGCAGCCGCTTTACAGGAGCTTGTCAGTACACGGTGCAGAGTTTTACGTGAAGGAGAGACCTATGACATTAACGCTGAAGAATTAGTACCTGGCGATATTGTACTTCTGGAATCTGGCGTTAAAGTGCCTGCCGATTTACGATTACTGGAATCCCATGATCTGCAAGTAGACGAATCTCTACTAACGGGTGAGTCGCTACCGTTACTTAAAAACAGTAATGCTGCTTTAGCCGAAGATACCGCTTTAGGTGATCGCATTAATATGCTTTTCACCGGTACTTTAATCAGCCGTGGTCGTGCCCGCGGTGTAGTAGTCAGCACATCGATTAATACCGAGTTAGGTAAAATCGCCGCCGATGTTTTGTTCAAACCATCGCCCAAAGCGCCACTGCAAGTTCGCATGGACCGATTTACCCACAGAGTCGCTATCTTTGTAGGTATCGCTGCTTTAATTATGTTCTTAGTGGCAATCATGCGCGGCACCCCCTTCGGCGAAGTATTTTTACTCGCGGTCGCACTAGCCGTATCGGTTATTCCCGAAGGCTTGCCCGTGGCACTTACCGTTGCCTTAGCCATCGGCATGGGTCGAATGGCGAAACGAAATGTGATTGTTCGTCGGCTATTAGCAGTAGAAGCATTAGGTTCCTGCACATTTATCGCCACTGACAAAACAGGTACGCTGACAGTCAATCAACTCACTGCACGTTGTATTGCCTTCCCAAACAAAGACATTTGGGAAGTAAGTGGTGAAGGAGTTGTTCCGCAAGGCGTTATCAAAAAACCAAATAGCACACCATCTGTTGAAGAGAATGCTCTCTTAGAACGATTATGTCAGACAGCTGTGCTGACTAATGAAGGCTTTCTGGGGCGCACCGATTCCGGCTGGTCTCACGATGGTGATGCGGTGGATGTCGCGTTTCTGGTCATGGCACATAAAGCCGGTGTTATTAAAACCGAAACAGCCAATACCTTTACTGAAATTGCCAACATTCCCTATGAATCAGAACGCCTGTTTTCGGCCAGTTTAAATAAAGTGAACGGTGATAAGTGTGCCTTCGTGAAAGGCGCACTTGAGCGACTATTGCCGATGTGCACAACCATGGCGACACCGGGCAAAGACGTTAAACTGGATGCAGAACAGATTGAAAAACAGGCGCACTCACTGGCAAGTGGTGGTTACCGAGTGCTTGCTCTAGCATCGGGTGTTATTGAGCTTGCACCCGGTGAAACCTATACTGAAGAGCATCTTAAAGGGATTACATTAATCGGCCTGGTAGGCATCATTGACCCACTGAGAACGGAGGCAAAAGGCGCCATCTCAGACTGTCGTCAGGCAGGTATTGAGGTTGCGATGGTTACCGGTGACCACCCAGCTACGGCTTTCGCCATTGCACACGAACTAGGTATAGTGGAACATGCCGACCAGTTGATTACAGGGCCCGAGTTAAGACAGGCTCAAGACTCTGGAACCGTTGACCAGCTTACACTTAAAGCGCGGGTTTTTGCGCGAGTTGGGCCACATCAAAAATTAGACATCGTTCAATCTCTACAACGTAACGGACATTTTGTCGCGGTCAGTGGTGACGGTGCAAACGATGCACCTGCTTTACGCGCAGCGGAAGTAGGCGTAGCAATGGGCCTGAGTGGTACCGATGTCGCCAGAGAAACCGCTGACCTTATTATCACTGATGACAAGTTTGACTCCATAGTTGCAGGTGTAGAAGAAGGCCGCGTCGCGTACGCAAATGTCCGTAAGGTTATTTTTCTGCTTATTTCTACCGGCGCTGCGGAGTTAGTACTATTTACACTGGCATTGTTAACCGGCTTACCATTACCACTAATAGCGGTACAACTACTTTGGTTGAACCTGGTAACTAATGGCATTCAGGATGTCGCGTTAGCATTTGAGCCAGGTGAAGGTGACGAATTACGCCACCCCCCAAGATCGCCAAAAGAACACATTTTTAATCGAATAATGATCGAACGGGTTATTATTTCCGCATTACTTATTGGCTCTATGGCTTTTATTGTTTTCCAATGGCTCATCAGCAGAGGTTTTAATCTAGATGAAGCACGTAATGGCACATTACTGTTAATGGTGTTGTTTGAAAACGTTCATGTATTTAACTGTCGATCTGAAGTGCGCTCGGTATTCACACACAACCCTTTACGCAACCCCATATTATTATTTGGAACCGCTATCGCTCAACTCATTCACATCGGCGCCATGTATACACCGTGGCTTAGTGATGTGCTGCATATCCAGCCAGTCACACCAGGACATTGGCTGGAGCTACTGGGTATTGCTTTAACGGTACTGGTTGTAATGGAGTTACATAAATTTATTCGTAAACGTTTTTTATAAATTCATGAATGAATAATTGGAGCGAGGCTCAAATCACTCGTCAGTAGCCTCGCTCTATTTATCTGTAATATTGATACGTAATTAAACCAGGCATTAAGGCATTAAGCCATTAAACAGGATATGAGACTTGCCACTGTTATTTTATCCGTTTGTTATGCACGATCTTCAATTCGTTTAATATATGCCTTTTCAACACTTCTAGACTGAAACATATAAATAAACACCATTAGCTTAATAAAGATTCTCCAGATAAAGCCTGGTGTTTTTTCTGTCATTACTACCGTTTCAATATTGGTAGTATTATTGGCATAACTTAAACGACTTATAATATCCGCATCTCCAAATCGCTTAAGATGCCTGCCTTCAGTGACTACTTTTATTCTAATTCCATAATTTTCTTCATATTCAATATTTTCCATTTTGAACAACAACTCTTTACCTTTACCTATAAACTCAACACCACTGTCAGTTCTCGCCACTTTCACTTCATTATTTTCTTTTAAATAATTAATATCGTTATACAGATTATCTAAATCACTTAAATATTTATATACACGATCAATTTCAGCTTTAACTCTAGAATTAGTTTTAAGTAGTTTCATTGTTAAGCTTAATCATTAAAATTCAAACACTAACTCTGCCCAACATTACGCCAATGAAAGCACCAGAAATAATGACCAGCGGAAATATAAACAATGCAAAACCTACTATTAAGTTTAAAAACATAAGCCACTTATAATGGAATAGTTTTTTGTTCTTATAAATATATAAAAAAATAATAAGCGCAATTATTGGAGACACAAACATATCAAATGAGACCAGCCCCCCAAAACCGGCCTTTACTAGAGCATTATTAGGCATTACCCATGCAAAATACTTCACTATTAAAAGAAACGCATTAAGTAATGTAAGCAGATAACTGATAATAACTCCCTCTCAAGTTCGATAAGATATATATTAATAATTCAATGGTAGGTGCATTATTTGAACATGCTTTCTCTTTACTTTACCAGAAGCTGGTAAGTAATAAACTCTCTACCTAAAAGTTCGCTTTTATAGACGTTTTTCGCTATTTTTCGTAAAAACTTATATTCAGGTCTCGAATCAAGCAAGTGTATTACTACCTCATCATGCCCAAGCTCCTTCGCCCAACACATTACTTCTGTGTATATTCTTTTACCTGCACCCCATAAGCTATCGTCAATAATTATGGCTATTTCATATTTGTCATTTTCAAATTGAATACCACACCAACCTACAAGGTTATCATTGAATAATATCGCTCTAACTCTGCACCCGGGTTCTGAATCAACTTCTAACTTAGCTTTAATCCAGTCATTAATAGAGTCAATATCAAACAAATCATGCTGAATAAGATGCTCTCTAAGTTTCTGTTTATTTAACAAAACTAAAAAGTCAACAGGGTCAACTTCAGAAAAAATTATGTACTTAATATTCATATCTATGGAGATTATTTTTATTATGTCTAAGCAAATTCAGATCTGATTGATTCACCAATTAAATCAATGATGAGGTAAAACATAAAAATACACTGATACAAAGTGGGAAAAGCTGCCTAATAACACAAATAAGTGGAAGATAGCATGATTAAATTTAATCTTTTTAATACTATATAAAGCTGCTCCAACGGTATAAAAAACACCACCCGCAACAAGCCATGTCACTCCATCACTAGATAACGCATCTATTAGTGGGTTAATAAAAAAGATTATCATCCAGCCCATAAACACATACATTAATGTTGAGACTAGAGTGTATCTACCAGTGAAAAATAGTTTTAAAACCACCCCGATTGTTGCCAGACCCCATGACAAAGCAAAAATCAACCAGCCTAAACCACCTGTTAAGGTAATAAGCGCAAAAGGCGTATATGAGCCGGCTATAAGTACATATATAGATGCATGATCAAAAACTCTCAACCGACTTCTTAATTCAGGACTTTTCGCTTTATGATATAAGGTAGACGCTGTATATAAAACAATTAAGCTGATGCCGTAAATAGAAAAGCTAACAATATGTAAAGCAGTTCCATTTATGCTCGCATGTATGACTAAAAGGAAGAGACCCAATATACTCAGCAACAATCCAAAAGCGTGAGAAAAAATATTAACTTTTTCTTCCATGGGTGAATAGGACTTAACTTTCAGTTTATCTGACATGTAATTATTGTACCTGATTAAGAAAAATCATTATTTATTAACTTTTAAGGCAAACATTGTACTAAGCCATAGGTATTGTATCGAGGTTTCACAAGAAGATATCAGTTTTCTTCGCAACTACAGAGTATATATGCCAGTCATGCTTAGATCCCTGAGCCGTCATACCTGATTTTTTATGCTCAGTGAAACGACATATTTCATAACCTTTAAAAATGCCTCTCACTTCTGCTTCTTTAAAAACTAATATTTCAGGCCAGAATGCATCACCATCATAAGATGGGCTAGACATAGTATCTTCAGCCCCTAGAAATGAGCCACAAAAAATACCATCTGGGCTTAGGCAGTCTGTAATACTAACCCAAACGTCATCAAAATCCGTTATGTTGCAAAAAAATAGACTGGCATCAGCTACAACAAGTGAGGCCTTCGGATATGTATAAGAGCTAAATCCGGCTTTTGTTAGAATTACATTATTGTTATTATTGAAACGTTCTGTACACCTTTTTATAGATTCGTCTTCGATATCAAATCCATATACTTTAAAATCGTGACTAGATAAATACTCAATATCCGAACCAGATCCGCAACCACAATCTATTGCAACTTTAGGGCCTGTTATAATTTCAGACGCATAAATTAAATCAGAACGCACATCACTGTGCTCTGTGACATCATAATAATCTTTGATTTCTTGAGTAGTCATATTAGAGGACGCAGTTCAGATAAAGCATAAACAATAGTTATAATTGCGAGAAAGCCCATAATGAAATATGTAGAAAAAAAGATGCGTTGTTGCATACTTTTGCCTGTTTGAATACCCTCATGTTTAAAGCTAAGAATTTTAGCGGCTTCACGACCAGCGCAATCTAGATATATTGCACCACTAAACAAAGCAAGGATTGGCCAGGCTGAATTATTAATCACCATTAAAACACCAGAAACGGGCATCCAGCCCAGTGTCACAAGATCCCAGTAAGCTGCATATAGCTCTGCACGTTGTAATAGAGGGTCTGCCTCATCAGGGTCTTCTTGTAAACCCAGTTTTTGTGCCAGTGGAAAATTAACTGAGGAAATTATTTGCCCTACAAATAAAATTCCTGGAAAAACAATAAGTAACCATCCGATAAATAGCTGCATATTTTCTCCTAAGATTACATATAACCTACAAGTAAAGACTGTAACTCTATTTATTTAATATTGTAATGATTTTTTATGTATATTAAAAGGCTCAACTCATTGAAGAAATATTTACTGAATTTTATCCAATATGCATAGATACTGTTATTTCATTACAATATTCTTCATGATAAAAATACGCGGTTAAACTTAAGCCCTTTACGTTTTATAAAAATTTATATCACTGCTTTTATATTGCTCTGATCTGTAAATTATTAATCGTTTGTCATAAACATAAAAGGCGACTATAAAGCCGCCTTTCTATTTTCTATATGAGTTATTCTGTTAGTCTATCGGTTGATCTAGATTCACACCTGCAACAATAGAAATATTATCGACAACATCAAATATAACATTTGCATTGTCATCTTCATCGTCAAAATCAGCAGCACAGGTAAAGCCTAACGTATAATCACCCTCTACCAGGTAACCAACCTCATAACTATAAATACCACTTCCTGAATCAAAATTAACCAATGATGTTGTAAGAGGTTCAACTCCTATACCATCAAAATCATCAGGTGTAACTGTACCAGCAAAAACATAAACCGCATTACCCGTAAGTGGATCAGCATCGGAACAATTAGCACCCACCAATAAACTTGAATCAACAGACCCGCTAACACTGCCAGTATTAGTATTTTGAACAAGCCTTAATACGGGTTTAAGAAAATACCCGGGTTGCCCGACAGGATTAACTATGGATTTTCGTAAATCAAAATCTATTGTATAAACAGCATTTTCATCAGCAACCGATATATCAGTACTTCCTGCGGCAACAGTGAATGATGTATTAATTTTTAAACCGTTTTGACTACCACTTGGTACACGTAATTCATAATCAACACTATTAACAGTAATATAAGAATCCATAACACTATCGAATTCAGCATTAACAGCTAAACGAATTTGATTGTATTCACCCGCTGGAATTTCTTCATTTTCAATAAGCGGCTGGCTAGCCATACCCTGCAATGCAAGCAGGTCAATTGTCTTCGGTGTATCAAACTCAAAGGTAAGATCTTCATTACCGCTAGATCTCAGTGTTACAGATGTAAACTGAACGACAACTGCATCTGCATCGTCAACAGGCGCATCTGTAATATTCAGTGTGATTGGCGCAGTAGATTGACTAGTACTATCACTACAAGCAGATAACAACAAGGTTGCTAGCACAGGCAATACAGATAATATTAAGGATTTTTTCATATTATTTCTCTATTTGGGACTAATTTCACCATTCTATAGCACTATGTAGGCTTATAAATTTAATTAGCTCACACAAATGGTCGCTCAATTAATGATAACAGCCAGGTTAGGTCCTTATACTAATGAAATCTCCTTTGGATGTACGAAAAACTTCATCTCATGGCTAATGAAAATACAATTTTATTAGAATTTATAATTGATTTTATAATTTAGAAAAGTATTTTAAACAGCATTTCCCTGAAGGGTTACGAGCTTCACATTCACACATTTTTTCTTGTGTCTTCTCAATTACGAATTCTTTGATTTCAGGGTGCGCATTAGCATCATGAACCGTTACACCAAAGCAATAACAGATAAGGGCATCGCCTGATAAGTTTTTAATGCCAACAGGCGTTCTAATATCAGACGTTTTAATAATAGAGTCGTCTTCGCCGAAGTAGACAACGTCGCACTCAGGGTCATCACAGAAGTAGTAATTTTGACTGGTTTCTTGCAACTTCCATGGTTTAGATATGTGATGCATTATCGTTTTCTGATGTACACGTTTATATTCTCTACCGTTAACAGGACACCGATAATTATTGCGTGATTGATTTAATGTGTGAGAAATAGAACAACAATCTGACATTATATTCACCTATATGTTTCATTAACTATCGATTAAATAAAAATTATGTATCGGCCTCAGCATGTTTAAAACACGTGATTTATAAAGATAGAATAAATTAGGAATACTTCCTTCGATCTTTTTATTACGAAATATTATTGTTAAGAAAATTTGTAAGACGACTATAATACTCATTAACCTTATCATAATTATTACTGGCGTGAGACTCAATGCTATTGCTTATAAAACATTAGCCAGTAATGTAAGTAAAATTATCCACAGTGAAATATCTTCTGATTTCTTTTCACGTATTGTCTTGATATTCGATACTCGACATCGTGATCAGCAATTATTGCTTTCTTTCGTATAGCAAGACTTGGTAATTGACGTACATGTAACAACATTTCTTTATAATTAATTTTAAAATGAGCATTGCGAAAGTTTGTAATAAGATTCATGTACTTAGCATGAAAACCAATCAGATAGACATTGCCAGTTAAATAATCTAATTCCGATTAATATGATAATCGTTTAAAAATATTTGTATTACTTTACCCTAAACTTTAATTATCTCACTACCAGGGAATAACTGAACCATCTATTTCAAAAAAGCTACCGCTCTTTTCAAGCGTTAAGCCACTTAATATTTTTTTCAACTGTTGTACACATTGTGTTGTAGTGATTTCACCGTTTGGCCCACCCATATCCGTTTTCACCCAACCTGGGTGCATAATACCAACTTTAATTCCTTTTGGTTTCAAGTCTATCGCGACACTTGTCATTACAGCATTTACCGCTGCCTTAGATGAACGATATAAATAACTTCCACCCGAACCATTATCAGCCATGCTGCCCATTTTACTGCTCATGGTAGCTATAATTTTAAGCTCACTTTTAGCTACATTATTTACAAACGCTTCCGTAACCTTCATGGGAGAAATTGTATTTATCTGAAAACACTCCAACCATTGCTGCTCATTTGTATTACCAAATACGGCATCATATGGCCCATAAATACCCGCATTATTAAATAATATATCTATTGAAATATTTTTTAATTCACTAGCAAGTGCTGTTATTTGCTGACTGTCGGCAACATCTAAAACATGCAAAGAAATATTATTGTGTGAGTCAGCAATTTTTTGTAAATCCATGGCTGTTTCAGGAGAACGACAACAAGCATACACACGCCAGTTATCATCCGTATATTGCTTAACCAACTCCAAACCTATTCCACGGTTACTTCCTGTAATTAGTATAGTGCTCATTATTTTCCTTAAATTTTATATGTATTGAAGAAAGTGCCAAAGCGGCTCATATGGCATATTGTCGTATTCTTGAAAAAAAATCATCTATTCTGACTAATGATTATCAATCTAACACTGTTTTTTCATGAATGAAAAACTGCACTTTGTCACATATTTATATCATTTCTGCTCATAAAACTATTTAATAGTCGTTATAAAACAATTACACTACGTTACATACAAACATTCAAACAGAACGGAAAAGAAATGACAGAAAGCAAGTTAGAATCAGATGCTTCAAACATGAAAAAGGCCTGGATGGTCTATGCGGCGATAATAATTTTAGTAATACTGGCATTAGTTTTTTTTGTTGCCGAAGACAACGAAGAAAGACTGTTTTTTACTTTAATGACAGCAGCGGCATCATATGTATTTCGCCCTACAGAGAGGTTTATGAAGCGAAAAATCGCTCAATTTACGAACTCACCTGAAGAAGAAAATGATTAAGTAAAATATTGAGAAAATATACAGGATCAGAGTTAAACCCTATTTATTGATGGTTTTACTTTTTACTCTGACCCCAAACATTCCCCAAATATTATGACCCAAAATATTTACCTGTCTTTACTAGCACATGACTAAACATGCCTAAGTCATATGCTTCTGCAGTGACAATCCTGTAAGCCTGCTATCTTACATGCCAGCTTACAGCCACCCTCTCCAAACATACCTTCCAAATGTTCTTTTGTGCATGGAACAGCCGGATTAATTTGTTTGCTAAGCTTTTTAATAATAACCCTGGGGTCAGGAGCAACACCAAACTCGGCTTGATAATCTCTTAAAAAGTCAATAACTAGCCAATGGCAATCGGTTAAGTCCACGCCATGTTCATTTGCTAGCTGAGTGGCAAAATCTTTATTCCACGCATCAAAACTATTAAGATAACCTTTGGCATTAAGTTCAAATTCAACACTTTGATTTAACATATTACCTCCAGATTTAAGCTGATTATTCAACTATCTACTAGTTACATATAACCCTATGGCTTTCTACTTTTCTTAATTTATATCAACTTAATAAAATATTAGAATTTCATTACTTTTTAACATGCTAACTTGTCATATTGAGTTTGAATTTAGAGCGCTATTATACTCAGGGTTTCTCAAGATATACGGGCTAGTGACAAGCTAGAGCGTTAGTAAACACCCGTTGTCATCGACCCTTAAAATTTACTCAAACTATTGATTCTCATAACCTGACTGATACTCTTCAGTTGGCTCTGTCGCCTGAACAACATCAACATAAACACCATTCGGGTCTTCTAGAACAAAATGACGCTGTCCCCACTCTTCAGATCTTAGACTTAATACAATATTCAGTGAATTATCCATTGCATAAGCATATGCTTCGTCAGCATTATCTACTTCTAGGCTAAATATTAAACCGCTACCATTATAATGTTTTTGAAATATTTCTGGTTGGGTGGGCTGCTTTGGTAACATAAAGGCCACCTGTATTCCTGAATCAGAAACCAAATGTATGTACCATTCATTTTGAAAGGCGATATTAAACCCCAAATTGCTTACATAGAATATTTTAGCGCTATCAAGATTTTTGACTATGAGAACCGGGAATGAACTATTTGGTTTAATCACTATAAACTCCTTTTTCAGATAATTTATTTAACAAATGTCAGAATTATAAAAACATTAGACATGTCTTTATCTATGGATATTTTTTGATAGCACCAGCTTTAAATATCATTACCAACCCTTTTCCAGTTTTCTTCATCTCTTATAACCTGATGTTTGGTCCAACGTAAAAAGTCACTTCTTGATGAGTAACCCGAACTACGCCTGCCATTGCCTGCTACCACTTTATAAATAATTACGTAGTCTTCTGCTCCTTTGTTTTCTGATTCATCAACAATTTGACGCACTGCCCAGTCATTTCCGTATTGTCCGTTACTGTAAAAACCACCAATAATCAGTTTTTCTGATGACAAGGTACATTCCTGAGATTTTTTTACGGCGATATCATATATACGAAGTAAATCATGTTCATTTATGTCAATCAACGAATCAATTTGACTCAGAGCATAAACAAAATCCTCATGGTTTATATTTGATGGCACATTGCTGGCATTATTCTCATTTTTTATTTTCTGTTTATGCCAATAAGTCGGGTAGCGTCGCCAGGGAAAAAAAGCATTAAAGAGAATACCTACAAACAAAATAATAAGGACATTTAATAATATAGGCGTTATAACATATTGATAACCCAGCTCATGCACCGTAGTCCCTCCAATAACAGCAGATAAAGCGGTTGCACCTCCGGGTGGATGAATACATTGTAAATAATACATAACACCTATAGCAGCACCAACCGCTACACTGGCAGCTAATACCTCATTTGGAATATATTTAGCACAGGTAACACCAATTACCCCCGAGATGAGATGACCACCAAATAGCGGCCAGGGTTGAGATAAAGGGCCGTGGGGCACAGCAAACAACAATACAGCTGATGCGCCCATAGACGCTACAATTATAGCAGCAGCATCTGTACCAACTGACCAGCGACTCACAATCAGTATACCTAATATAGCTAAAAAGCCACCTAGACCAGAAACAATTTTTTCCGTGTGACTGGTAGGTACTCGCGTCAGCCCAATCATTTCATAAAACGTACTTTTGCTCATCGACAATAACTTCCCCTTTTTTACGCCCCTAACTTATCACATCAGTGACTCAATTCTCGAATAGATGGCATTATGAACGATAACATGTGTATGTTAAGCGTTAGGATAACAATAGTCCTTTAAGAAGAAAACCTCCGAAATAAAACACCCGGCAACAATTTTAGCCTGGGATAATTAATGAAACCTATTAAGAAATTAAATCAATATTACCGAGATAAGATTTTACATGTAAAATGTAAGCTTTGACTCTGTTACCACATATTAATAATTAAGTTATAATTCGACTAAATTTAAATTAGAAATATTATATGAATAAATTAATTAGCCTCATTAAGGTGTTATTTTTCAGTTTTTTAATAAATCTTTATATGCCGAGTGCAATAGCCAGTGAAGGTACATATATCAGCCTGGCACCTGCTATGGTTGATGTTAACACTGAGAATGCATCTACCCGCCCTACTCTGATTGACGTTCGATTAGGCTACGAATTTGATGAACATCAACTTGAACTAGGCATCATGAGCAGTTTAAGTGACGATAGTCTAAATCAACTAATCGTAGATGTACCGTCAGTTAATTCAATTTTTTACCGTTATCTTCCATATGATGATACTAGTATAAAAATTAATTTAATATTGGGGGTGAGCCAGGTTGAGGTTGAATCGTCCTATCCCAATGTGCCTGTTTCAACAGAAACTTTTGATAGCGTCAGTTTCGGCATTGGTTTTGAAGAGGCATTTACATCAATACCCCAACTTAAGTTAAAGCTCGATATTTTACGTTTATATCATGGAGATAATATGAATATTAACTTATTAAGCCTGGGTGTTAGATATGCTTTTTAAAAATATTTTCAGCTTACTAATTATTAATATATTTATATTATTGAGTGCATGCGGTGATGCCGAAAAAGAAGCAAACCTGGTTAACTTACACACAGCTGCCAGCCAGGATATTATTTCAATTAATTTTCCAGCAGATACAACTGAAAGCATATTATCAATTAACAGTGAATTTAATTTCAAGCTACAAGGAATAAAATCGAATAATATTGACACCGTGATTATCACCAATGATGTTATCTGGTCTCTTTCTGAAAATGCGCTTAGTAGCATAGATCAAAAGGGGCATTTAGTAGCCAGTAGTACAGCTGAACTCATTACTCTGACTGTTCAGTTTGGACATCTAACTGAAACCCTGGAATTAAAAATATCTGATGCAAAGTTTGACGAAGTCATTGCACTCAATAATGAGGTTTTTAATATTGATATGTGTTTATCAAAAGATTTAAAGCCGGTTGCCCGCTATATAGATAACGATGGTTTCGATGAAATACGACCGGTAGACAGTAACATAATAAACACTATTACCTGGTTAATTCGTAACCAGGAAGATAACAGCACATCACAACGCGCATATATTAATACCATTGCTAATCAGGCGAGCCTGCAATCACTGGCAGCAGGTAATATTATCATTCAGGCAAATGCACCATCTGTTTATACCGGCACCGTTAAAACATCCGGCGACTTCAATCAAAGTGTTAGCAACGCAATGAATAGCATTAAAGTATGTAACAGCAATGACACAGATTTGAACAGTTGCAATGTAACTAGCGCAAACATTGAAAAGGACAAATCAATATCCGTTATTTCAGTTGGAAACTATCAAGCCTCAGACGGTTCAAACTTTAATAAAAATATTACCCAAAACAGTAAATGGGGTATAGATAATACAATTAATGCCAGTATAGCCTTTGGGAGTGATTTACAAAGTTTAACTATAACCGGTAAAACTGAATCAACTTCCGCGCTTCTGTCAGTAGCCTGTGGCAACATCACACAATCAATAAGTGGCATTGATATTACCAAGGGTGTAACACTTAACAACTCTGTAAGTTGCGATGCAAATATTAACTGCCTGGACAAAACCAGCAATATTACTATAGACAAACTCAGTGTTTCATCATTTACAGTACGCGCTAACGATATTGATCTAGTCGATAACACCAGCCAGGCCTTCAATTCAAGACCTGATGAAATAAGTTTGCAGGTCATAGCAAACTATACAAATTCCACAAGTGCAGTTATCACAATAGACGACGAGCTGATTTATAATATTACACTTGGAGATGAAACTGTAATTGAAGACAAACTCAATTCGAAGGGCGTATACACCGTATTAGGACGTGGCACAGCAAAGATTGAGCTTGATTATCGTACGGAAGAATTTACTGTTTTATTAGAAATACCCTAAAGGTATTTAATTATAAATGCCTGATCATTGTCACCAATTGAATTAATTTCTGCCACAATTTATTGGCGTCAGAGCACAATTGTTTCAAAAATTTTCGAAAATCGGTATCTGATCCTGGTTTTCTTTTTTATTCTTCCGTACTTCTAGTTTTGGCTATTAACACATACAACGACGGTATTACAAAAAGTGTAAACAAGGTACCAATTGCCATACCTCCAACTAACACCAGGCCGATAGAGTTTCTTGCTTCTGCCCCTGCACCGGTTACCAGCACTAGCGGAAAGTGACCGGCGACGGTTGCAACACTGGTCATTAATACGGGTCGTAGGCGTGTCATTGAAGCATCGTGTATTGCGTCAATTTTATTTGCACCCTGCATCTGTAATTTATTAGCGAACTCAACAATAAGAATACCGTTTTTCGCAATTAAACCCACCAGGGTAACCAGGCCGACCTGGGCATAAATATTCATTGTGGTCGTCCAGCCATTTGTCCAGTATGGAGTATTGGGGTCGGGTATTTTTAATACGGTAAAAATTAACGCACCGAACATGGCTAGCGGAACAGAACCTGCGAGAATAACGAACGGGTCACGAAACGAATTAAACTGCACTGCCAGCACTAAAAATATTAACAGCACTGCCAGTGAAAAAGCGGGAATAAATTTATTACCCTCAGTGCGTAACTGACGTGACTCACCGGTGTAGTCGTAACTATAACCCGGTGGCAAAATTTCATCTGCAGTCTCTTCGAGAAAAATAAGTGCCTCATCCAGTGTGCGGGTGGTGACACCTGAAAGTTTTACCGCATTGAGTTGTTGAAAACGGTTTAGTGAACGAGCAACCACATCGTGTTCGATATGGGTAACCGCCGAGAGTGGTACCATCTGACCATTTTCTGCGGGCACATAAATATCACGCAGCTGATCACTATTCAAACGGGCGTCACGTTGAACCTGGGGAATAACTTTGTAACTTCGACCTTCCATATTAAAACGATTAACAAAATTACCACCCGTAGCAACACCAAGGTCAGCACCTACCTGAGATAAGTTGAGCCCTAGCGCGGCAAGTTTGTCACGGTCAAACGTTATGGTGGACTGAGGCTGATCCAGTTTCATATCTATAATAGGCGGAAAAGCAAACAGACCACTTTCCATTGCTTTCTGTTGCAAGGTGTTAGCAATTTCAAGCAGTTGTTCTGAGTCGGCAGTAGAGGTAATTAAAAACTCAACCGGGAAGTTACTGCCACCCGGCAGTGCCGGTGGTGTTGTCATAAACACCTGAATACCCGGTATCTTTGATACTTCAGCCTGCACCCCAGGTAATATTTGACTGACTGTTCGATCACGTTCGGCCCAGGGTTTTACAACCACGCCACTAAAACCATCTGCACCAATAGTTGCACCGATTGATGGAGGAAACAAAAGCTGAAATGTAAGTGCGGTTTCTGGCACCTTGAGCATCACCTCTTCGGCGGCTTTTGAATAAACCGAATTTTGATCAGTAGTGACATTAGCCGGGGTATTTATAATACCAAATAACACGCTCTGATCTTCTGATGGCGCCAGTTCATTTGGTGACATCATAAACATTGGAATGGTACACAGGCTAATAACACACCAAACCAGGTAAACAGCAGGGCGAGCACCGAGAGTAACACCCAGCATGTGACCGTAAGCTATGCGTAATCGATCGAAACGGTGGTTTAACCAGCCGGTCAGACCGCGCTCTTCATCTGCTGCGCTACGTAGTAAGTTCGCAGACATGGTAGGCGACAAAGTTAACGCAACAATGCCAGATATAGTCACCGCACCGGCTAAGGTAAATGCAAACTCGCGAAACAGTGCACCGGTTAATCCTCCCTGTAAACCGATAGGTATATACACCGCCACCAGTGTTACGGTCATAGCAATAACCGGCCCAACCAGTTCACGTGCGCCGAGCATGGCCGCTTCCTGCGGCGTGCGACCTTCGCGTAAATGCCGCTCAACATTTTCAACCACAACAATGGCATCATCTACAACTAACCCTACCGAAAGTACAATCGCAAGCAGCGTTAATAAGTTAAGTGTAAAACCAAACATCTGCATTAAAAAGATGCCGCCAATAAGGGATACCGGAATGGCCATTACCGGAATCAATACCGAACGAAATGAACCGAGGAATAAAAAAATAACCACAACAACAATTAGCAGTGTGTCGGTTAACGTATTAGTTACCTCGTGAATAGCGTCACTAACATAAGCCGATGCATCATAACCAATGCTGGCATCAAGACCCGCGGGTAAGTCTTGTTGCATCTTGTCGAGCTCAACACGCACACCATCGATTACATCAATAATGTTCGCATTGGGTTGAGGGAATACACCGGCAAATACCGCTGTCTGCCCTGAGTAACGCACCAGTGTGTCGTAGTCTTCAGAGCCCAGCTCGACATCTGCAATATCTTGCAGACGAACGATGATGTCATCTTTCTGATAAATAACTAACCGGCGAAATTCTTCAGGGCTGTGCAGATCCGTGTTGGCAGCTAAACGGGTTTGAACCAACGCACCTTTGGTACTACCGATTGCCGCCAGATAATTATTCGCAGCGAGAGCCTGTTGAACCTGCGAAGGGCTAATGCCCAATGCAGCCATTCGATCGGGCTTGAGCCAGATGCGCATTGCAAAAGTACGGGCGCCAAAAATTTCGATACGCTGCACACCAGTAACAGCAGACAAACGCGGCTGCACCACGCGGTCGAGATAGTCGGTTATCTGCTCCTGAGAAAGAATATCCGACGAGAAACTTAGATAAGCCGCGGCAAACTCTGAATCGGCTGACTGCACACTAATAGCTGGAACCTGTGCCTCGACAGGTAAATCATTTCGCACCTGATCAACCTTAGATGAAATGTCGGCCAGTGCCTTAGTCGAATCATAATTGATCTTTAGCCGAGCCGTAATAATTGAAATGCCCTGCAAACTTTTAGATTCGACATAATCAATGCCTTCGGCTGCACCAATGGCTCGCTCAAGTGGCGTTGTGATAAAACCTCGCACTAAATCTGCGCTAGCCCCCACGTAAACCGTTGAAATTTGTACCGCTGCATTTTCGCTAAGTGGGTACTGGCGAACGCTTAGTGAGTTCCATGCACTAACCCCGGCAATGAGAATAATGAGATTAACGACTATCGCTAAAATTGGACGACGAATAAATAGATCAGTAAAGACATTACTCATACGAGGCGGCTCAGGAGTTAGATGGGTGTGGGTCGAGACTGGGTTCAGGTGCCAGGGTATTATCAATTGTGACTTCCATGCCACTACGCAGCTTAAAAACGCCACTGGTTACAATCGTATCGCCAGCTTTTAGACCATCAATAACATCAACAAAATCGCCCTGTCTTTTTCCCAGTTGCACAAACTGCTGGCGCAGCACTTTTTTAACCTCACCAGACTCTTCGTTTTTCTGCTCTTCTATAACAAATACAGAATCACCAAAAGTAGCAAAGGCTACCGCAGTAGTGACAATGGGTAATACCGTTTGTTTTTCTGGCATAACCACAGTGACATTGGCAAACATACCCGCTCTTAGTGACTCATCAGGGTTGGCAATTTCGGCGCGAACTCTTACACTGCGCGTTGCAAGATCTACGTCAGGGTTACTGGCAAGTATTTTCCCCGTAAAAATAACATCGGGAGCAGCATCCACTGTGACCCTTACTTCCAGACCCGGTTTTAAACGCAGCAGTGTTTTCTGCGGAATTGAAAAGTCAACATAGATAGGGTCAAGGGTATGCAGGGGCACAATAGCTGCCCCCTCACTTAAGATCTGCCCGAGGTTAATCTGACGTAAACCCAGTCTGCCAGTAAATGGCGCCCGTATGGTTTTCTTTGCAATCAACGCACGCATATTATGTTTCTGCGCGATGGTTTCTTTCACTTTCGCCTCGGCAGCTTCAAGGGCATCTTGCGAGGTTAATTTCTGTTTGCTGAGTTTTCGTGTACGGGTCAGGCTTGCTTTGGCTAGTACAGAAGCGGCCTCTGCTGACTCCAATTGAGCATCTTCACTGGCCGTATCCAGACGTACGAGCACATCACCCTTGTTTGCGATGGCACCAGATTTAAAGTTAATTTGCGTAACCCTGCCACCAATTTCAGCACTAACCGTAACACCCTGAACCGCTGTAACCGTGGCCGTAGCCGTAATGGTTTGTTCCCATTGCTTGTCTTCTACCGGCATGGCGGTAACGGTTTCAGCTGGCATCACCATATTTTCGGCGGCTTCGCCCATAGCGCTGAACTGACCCAATTTGGCGAAAATGATAGCACTAACCAAAAGAGAGACTGCAGCGCTAGTAATGAGTATTTTTTTCAATTATCTATCTTCCATAGTTTGAGTGATGGAATGCTTTTTTAGCTATGATACAGCATCATTATTGTAATGAGTAAGATAAAAGAAGCATATTTAATATAGATCTGCCCCATTTAATTAGAGTAAAAACTCTCTAATATAAAATAAATTGTGCTCTGACACTTATTAATGATATATCACTGTAATCAAAATTTGACCAACCTAAAGAAATTAATCCATGAAAAATTATATCGCTCTGTTAAGCATATCATTAACACTAGGCCTTGCTGCCTGCACTACACCAGAAAATATGAAACATGAAACATGAAACATGAAGCTGAAGCTGAGCACCTGGATGAAAAAACGGACATATTAAAAGACTACAAAGAATGCGTTAAAAATTCAGAAGGCGCTGACGATAAAATGAAACAGTGTGACGCCTTATTAAAAGCAGTTAAGGCAGTAGAAGGTACTAAATAAGCGGTATGAAAGGGTCAGGTCTATTTAACAATATAAAAAAATAGATCCGCCCCCTTTCATTTATAGAACCGCTACCTTTAGTTTTGTACCTTGTTCTGCTGATGCTTGTTTAAATTAATTAGCACCTTTTTAGCCTCTACATGCCCGTTTTCAGCCGCTTTTTCTAAATAATATTTTGTTTCAGTTAATGATTTTTTTTGCAATAAACTGGCTAGCATAAATTGACCATGTGCATGCCCTAAATCAGCACCTTTACGATAATAATCCTCTGCCATTTTTAAATCTTTTGCTACACCTTTTCCAAAAAGATATATTTCACCAAGCATGATGAGTGAATGTGGGTCATTATATTTTGCTGCAGCCGTACAAAGATCAATCGCTTTTTTGTAGTTTTTCTCAACACCCTGACCATATAAATACAGATTACATAAATTTCCCGCTGCTCTTACAGATGGCCAATAATTTAGAGATTTTGCGTATGATTCTGCTGATTTATTATAGTCACCATCTTTATACGCTTTTATTCCACGATCTAGATACAAAGCAGATAGTTCTCGTAATTCTTCATTACTCAATTCAGTAGCGGACACCACGTGAGTCACTAGTAATGACATTATAATTATACATTTAGCTATCATAATCATTTTTGTAATTGGGGTTGTGTAATTGGAGTCTGAGCACAATTTTTTCCAATATTAGAAAAAGCTGGGAGCTGACCCTAGTTTTTATAATATTTGTTTTTCTTATCATTTACCCTGGCATCAAATTTATCTTTATTAATGATAAAACGCTCATGGCGCCCTTTAGATATTAAATCAACACCATCATGCGCCTCCACTGAAAAGACAAGCTTTCTTCCATCAACTTCGATTAACTCAACTGAAGCGGTTACTTCTAACCCTGCTGGCGTGGCTGCCTCATGACTGATATCAATATGTGTACCAACAGTTTGTTCAAATGGCCAGTCAAGATGAGGTTTAATTGCTTTAATACAACTCCATTCCAGAAGACCTACAAGAAACCCAGTAGCAAACACCTCAGGCATAACGACAAATTCTTCTGCCTCAGGGTAGAGAGAAGGAACAGTTTTCGATTGTGGAATTAAATATTCATGCTCATATTTAATGCCTGGCTTTAATGTTTCTTTCATACCTCACTCTCTTTATGTGATTAACATTTGCATACCAGCAAGCAACTGGAAAGATCTTTACTTTTCACCTTGAGCTACTTGTCAGATTTTTTATTAGACTCAAACTTTCTCATTTGTATGTACTTGTTTTTTTTGGCAGACCAAAAATTAAATTGCCTTTTGCAAGACGCACACTGAAGCCCCTCAATTGGCGGTGATACATATGACATTTACTCATAGCCTAACAGGTTAGCAGGTAATTTTATTTGCATAAAACTAAACCCTACTTTTTTATTTGACATCTATTTTTAAAAATTTTAACTTAAAAACCATTTACATCAATAACTATAAAGCCACATAAAATACAGTAAAACCAATATGTAACTACCACTTAAATGTCTCTTGTGGTGTCATACTCGCGCGCAATTATACAAAACTAAAATAATAATTTATAGCTGCGCTTTACTGAAACAACTGATATGACGTTTTAATGACACGAGATTAATATAGAAATATAAATAGAATAAAAAATGGGGCAGGGCCAAATAATTAGAGCCAGGGCACAATTAATTTAGAAACAATTGTGCTCTGACACCAATTTACCCTTTCATTAATTTATTGGTGTAATTTAAAAATGTTTTCTAAATTTCTCGAATCCCTTGGCTATCTCCTCTCCAAGCAATTTAGCTGCCGCACCAATATCCTGTGAAGCATCTGCTGCAGCACTTCCAAGCTCCTTTGCTTTGGCGTCAAGTTTTTCCAGCTGGGCTTCCAGTTTTTCCCATTCATCACTCACATCCATCTTGGCAAGTTGCAGCTTTACCTTCAATTCATCTCGCTCTTGTCGCAGTTCGCTGAGCATCTCTTCTATGCGTTTTTTCACGTCATCCATTTTATACACCTCTCTTTATATTATGAATAATGAGCGCTTACCCAATTAACTGATAGTTTAGATAGTTAAAGGGATAGATCTTTTTAGTGTTTTATTTACAGTTTAATTATAACCACAAAATTGAAGCCACATGAATGTTTGTAATAAAGGCGCCTAAATAATGGAGCTACCCATCTCCTAAATGGTAATAATTCTCATTTTCCCTCCCTCTTTAGCCACAGAGATTTCAACGCCACATACCAAGGACTAGGTATTTGTTTTAATTCAACAGTAGTTATCATGTAAATAAAGAATAGACACCAAAGTTAGTAACCATGATTAAGGGAATATCATGATAATATTGAAATACTTAATAGTTTTATCAATCAGCTTATTACTGCTCAATGCTTGTAGTAACAGTAATCCACCAGCGAAAACTGAAGGTGATGATGTTGCGACACACATTGCCACCCTCCCGAGCAAAGCTATCTTGTCTGGCTCAGGCGAAAAACTACAACTCAATGCACAGTCATTCAATAGTGCAAATACAGCTATTCCGGGAAGTGTTTCATGGCGCTCTGATAAGCCGGATATTGTCAGTGTTGATGAAAACGGTGTAGTAACCAGCGCGGTTAGTGTTGGCAAAGCCACTATTACTGCATTTATTGACGATGTTGAGTCCGCACCTATTGACATCACAGTCGCCACCATTGCCAATGGCGTCCAATTATTACATGACCACGACATCGTATTACCTGCCACGTTAAGCGACCCCCTCGCCCTGCCCTCGGCGAGTAATACCTATGTTTTAGAACTTAGCAATGATCAAACATATGAAATTGGCGATATCATAATAGGCGCTGGATCAGATTATTTTGGTGGTGAAGTCATTGCTATTGTTGAAAAAGCCAATTCGTGGCTAGTTACCTTGAGACAACTACCCTTAACCGAATTATTCGATGATTTGGTATTTAAAGAAAACAATAAAATTGAAGACTTAACGCCATTCATCAATCCACACATACTCGAAAATTTCAATATTGTTACGCTGGACAATGGTGATATTAAATTCACATTGAAAGAAGACATACGATCACGCTTAGAAGCTGCGAATTTAAATTTTAGAAAACATTCTAACACTAGCGATTCAGATTATATCTATTCAGCACTGGATGAAGAACCAGATCCACTAGGCGCTTTTATATCAGCTGTTTTTCCATGTACTTATAATACAGTTTCAGCCGGCGCTGATTATATTACATTCAGTGCTGTACCTAATGAATTCGTCATTAAGCACGATCTCGATTTAATTTTTGATTACGACTCGAACGAAAACGGCTTAGAAAAAATAGCGGTTGATGGAGTCATTGAAGCGGGAATAAATTATAACTTCAATATACGCTCTCAATTTGAAGGCGTGGCTCAATGTGAAATCGAATTATTTACTATTGACCCTACCATACCGGGTATGTTTGAAGACCTAATGCCCATATCAATACCTGTAAATGTCGGTTTTAAAATTGATGGTAATTTACAGATGATCGCCGGGGCTGTCGGTGTTTCAGGTTTCACAACGGCTGACATACTAACGGGTATTGAGTGTAATGACGTTGAATGCAGCTCATTATTCGAAGGCAGCGCAACTACCGATATCGGTTATTCATACAGCCTGTCTACTGAACAGATACTTCAAGACAGTACACAATTAAATTTCAATTACATGGCTTACAGTACGGTTGGATTACGTTTTTGGGGGTTTAATTTCGCTAACTATCTTGCCGGCTTATCTGAAAGGCATCGCTTTGCGTTACCAAACGCACAAATTATCGATGCTAGTTTTGACCCGGGGTACTCCATGCATAGTGAAACTGGTTTTATTCCCAGTCAAGATCATGCAGGCTTATGGGCTACATTTCAGCATATTGGGTTACTGAACGCCGATGCGCCCGTTACCATTCAAGCATCTAACTTAAATAGCGTGGAGCTGGCTCACTCTCCACTTTCTGCCAGGCTACAAACAGAATTAAGTGGTGCGCATTATATATATCCACATACCAGCCCTTATACAACTCGTTTTAATATTAGTTTGATACCTACATCTGAAAACTATTTTCAATTAAACGCAGATCAAAGCGCGATAGAAGAATCTTATAATATTAAAGAAATTATTATTTATGGCACATCCGATATTAATGATGTAACTGCAACAACCAATGAGTTAACGCGCTTTACTCCCATACCAGGTCAAACTGAATTTAGCTTTGAACTTGAGCGTGATGATTTAGTTGATCGAAACATGGTTTACTCAACTTTCGTTAACACTAATAGTGGCGTTAAAGTAAGCGAAGAAAATGGAAATATAATTGATCTTGAATATATTTTAATAGGCAAGTCAAAATTAGAAACATATGATGTAGAGATTACTGGAGAGGGGTTCTCTACTACCGATGCCTATTTTATAGGCCCTATAACAGTAACTGTTCAAAAATCAGTTAATGGACTATTTGAGCCAGCAGATAATGTAACCATCTATTACAATGATGGAAACAGACTTGATCTCATTGAAAGAACAGCTGTAACTGATATTGATGGTGAAGCAACATTTAGTTATTCAGTATCGGGGTTCTCTGGTGGCACGTCGCCTTTCAACCCACCCAGTATTGCCGCTGATATTTTTATCGACGGACAATTGCATAGAGCTTTGTTCCCTAACCCTAACTATGTGGGTGATCCACCAGTGTGCACCGATTGCCCATTGTAAAAAAATTAAACTATTAAAGGAATTTAAAAATGTATAAATTAATTTTAACATCTGCTTTACTATTCAGCAGTTTCACAGCGAACTCATCTATCGTTTTATTAAGCGGAGAAAGCTTCTCATCGTCTTTCAACTTATTTTCAGATGGTGAAGCATTTAAGCCAACTGATTTCTCCTGGGATGCCAGCATCTTAACGAGTTTTTCAGGCACGGCCAATGTCACTTTTACGGCATTTGAAAACACAGATTTAACACAGTCATTTTTTAGTTCAGATATATTTGGTATCACCAGTGATGTGCGTAGTAATTTAGGCTCATTTGATAATGCTTTTGCAGATTTAAGTGGTAGTTTTACAATTACTAATAACGGGGCTAATGACGTTGTGTTAACAGATGTTATTATTTCAAACTTTGCTGGAAGCGTACTTCCCAGCAATATTGCAACT
>Ga0316205_10000674_pt1 | contig 56137 bp, 56 predicted proteins | sample 3monthpyrite_MG_FD_204941 | JGI IMG/M metagenome (GOLD analysis project Ga0316205, IMG submission 204941) | Microbial mat bacterial communities from mineral coupon in-situ incubated in ocean water Damariscotta River, Maine, United States -... | ecosystem: Environmental > Aquatic > Marine >...
CATTCTTTTTATCTGCTGTGCTTACAAGTTCAGCTTTACATGTATTAAATAGATTAAAAAGAAGTTTTAGGACAATAGAAATTGTCTCAGGTGTACTACTTATTATTGTTGGTATTTCAATTGCAATTGGTAGTCTTGGTGAACTTACTGGTTATGTTAGTGAAATTTTAGGAATTTAGTGTAAATATATGGGGAAAAGTACTTGACTACCGCTTATATTGGACGTAAGCCTGTAATTGATAATAACCGTAAGATTCATGCTTATGAGCTTAATTTTTATTCTAAAAATGTATCTAGTAATAAGCTTTCTGCTAAGTTACTTGTAAATACTTTTGGATATTTTGGTTTAGAGCGTTTAGTAGGTGATAATTTAGCATTCATTGTTGTTAGTAAAGATATTTTAATGAGTGAACTAATTGAAACTATTGAAGATGAACAGGTAGTTTTTATTTTATGCGATAAAATGGAGTTGGATGAAAGCGTAATCTTAAGATGTGAAGCGCTTCGTGGAAAGGGTTTCTCGTTAGGTTCTTACTGTTCTAGTGATTTTAATGAATTAACAGATAGATTATATAAAAGTATAGATATTTTAAATATTGACGCTAGGAAGTGTAGTATTGATGATTTAAAGAAAAAAATAGGTAGTATGCGCAAATACTCTTTTGAAATTGTTGTGCAAAATGTAAATGACAATGTAGACTTTATAGCGTATAAAAAACTTGGTATATCACTGTATAGTGGTTATTTTTTTGCAAAACCAGAGCTATTTAAGGGTAAAAAAGTTAACCCATCAGTTAGCACAACACTTAATGTTATACATCTACTACAAAGTGACGCATCTATAAAAAAGATTGAAGATGCACTTTTAAATTCTACAGCTTTAGTAGTGGGTATTTTGCAATTTATAAATTCTGCTAAATTTTCTACAAAAGTTCCAGTTCAATCATTATCTCATGCTATAAACTTAATAGGAAGAAGTCGCTTAATGTTATGGCTAATGTTATATGTCTATTCAGTTACAAAAGCTGATAATTACTCAATACCATTGATAGAAACGGCAATATTACGTGTGAGTATAATGCAGCGTTTAGCAGAACATTTAGGTGATGAAAATTTACATGATAAACTATTTTTAGTAGGAATGGTCTCTCTTTTTGAACCACTGCTTCAGACTCCTATTGTAGATATAGTTGAGCAACTGAATTTAAGTAAAGAGATACAAGACGCAATTCTTAATTATCGTGGGAAACTTGGAAAACTGTTAAAATTTTCTATGATAGTTGAAAAAGGAGATTTTGTACTTATTGAAAAAGTCTCTAAAAGATTAGGGTTATCTTTAGATCTAGTAAGTAAAATTTCACAAGATAGTTTTACGGCAATGAAAGAAAATATGGCGAATATGCAAGATATATAGAATAAATGAATGATATTATAAAAGAGATGGTAACTGCTGATGAACCATGCAGTTATTTAGATAATCATACTCAGCGTATTCATTACAAACTTATGGACAATTGTGAGACTAGTATGTCACAAGCTTTAATAGAGCGTGGATGGAGACGTTTTGGCAGAATGTTTTTTCGTCCTGTTTGTGAAGATTGTTCAAAGTGCAAAAGCCTTAGAATAGATGTAGAGAACTATAAAATTTCTCGTTCACAAAGACGAATACTTCGTAAAAATGAAGATACACAAGTTTTTGTTAGTCGTCCAAAATTAACACAAGAACATATCGATTTACACACTAAATATCATAAATTTAAGCACGTTAAAAGTGGATGGAAATTTGAAGAGATTACACAAGAGAACTATTACCTAACTTTTGTTCAGGGTATGGGTGAATTTGGTTACGAAATTTCATATGTTAGAGATGGTAAATTAATTGGTATAGATATCGTAGATATTTTAGAAGATGGAATCTCTGCAATTTATTTCTTTTATGACCCAGACTACTCAAATCTTTCACTTGGAAATTTTTCTATTTTAAAAGAGATACAATTAGCACAGATGTATAATTTAAAGTGGATTTATTTAGGCTATTATGTGAGTGAAAACAGCAGCTTAAATTATAAAGCAAACTACAAACCTCTGCAAGAGTTAAAAGGTGATCCACAACTTTTTGATAACGCCGTTTGGAATAATTTCTAAAGAATAGACTTCTTGTAAAACCGATGAATACTAGGGTTTTGCAAGAAGTCAAACAAGTTAAATTAATATAATAAATATTATTATATTAAGAGTTAATTAAATATTTTATGTGTATAATCGTTTTATATTAGTATGGAGTATGATATGAGTCTTACAATAAAGCAGAGTTTAGTGTTTAGTGCAATTTTAGCAATTGTAGTGGTTATTTCAACAAATATTTATTCGATTAGTACTATTGATTCATTAACCAAGACAACAAAAATTTTGGATTTAAAATATACAAAAATTGGCATTGTTAAAAATTTTCAACAAAATGTAACAGATGTTATTTTAAATGCTATGGATATTATTGTTGATAAAAATGATGGAGTTTCCACTGAACGAGATAGCGATTTAAAAGCACTTTTAGATGATTTAGGGAAAATGGAACAATCTTTAGTTAAATTTGCAGATACAAGTAAGGAGAAGAGTGCAGCAAAAGCATTAGCTCCAGAAATTGACAAGTTATCAACAATGATCTATAAAGGTCTGTATATAGAAGTAGAAAAGTTTAAAGGACTAGATGTAAAACTTAGTAATCTTGATGATGAGATAGATGGTATGGAAGATACCTTATCTGAGACTTTAGAAACTATTGAAAAGCGTGCAAAACTAAATAATAATAAAGCGACTCTCTATAATATTTTAGCTATTAGGGGGGTTGTTACAAACATTACATTAAATGCAATGGATATTATAGTGGATATTGATGAGGGTGTGTCAAAAATACGACGCGATGATATTAAGGATTTAATTTCAGAGTATGCCACTCTTACTAGAAAAATTGGTGCTACAGATAGTGAATTAACTCAATTAAATCAAGTCTTTACTAAAATGAAAACTCTTATTTATAACTCTCTTTTCCCATTAGTAGCACAAGTTGAAGGCTCTGGTGAACGTTTTGCAAAATTAGATGATGATATAGATGCTATTGAGGATGTCATTGGTGCATCTTTGGATATTATTATAAAATCTGTTTCACAAGAGCTTAAAGAAGCCCATGAGAACTCCATGAAAACGGCTAGTACTGGTAAAATAAGTATTATTGTAGTGACGTTTGTAATTATGACCTTAATGATATTAGGTGCAATTATTATGATAAGGCAGATTGTCAAGTCAATTAATAGGTTTATTGTTGTGGCAAAAGATTTAGCAGAGGGTGATGGTGATTTAACAAAACGTGTTAATTTACAAACAAAAGATGAAATTGGTATAGCTTCTAATTATATTGATGCTTTTATTATAAAGATACAAGAGTTAGTTAGAGTTGGAAAAAGCTCTAGCAATGAAAATTTGACCGTTTCAGAAGAGTTAAGTTCTACTTCAAGCTCTATTAAAGAGCATACATTAGAACAGAGTGAAATTGTTTCACAAACTGCTACATTGACACTAGATATTGAGAGAATTGTTGAAGAAAATATTAATGAGAATAATCAAGCAAAAGATGATGTAGAAAATGTTAATAATATCCTTAGTGAAGCAAAGGAAGATGTTTTAACTTTAACTCAAAGTATACAAATGAATTCAGAAAAAGGTGTAATACTGGCTCAGAAGTTAGATCAGCTTAGTCATGATGCTGATCAAGTAAAAGAGGTTTTAATTGTTATTAGCGATATTGCAGAGCAAACTAACTTATTGGCACTCAATGCGGCAATTGAAGCTGCACGTGCAGGTGAGCATGGGCGAGGTTTTGCTGTAGTTGCTGATGAAGTTCGTAAATTAGCAGAACGTACTCAAAAGTCACTTAGTGAGATAAATGCGACTATTAATGTTGTTATACAAGCAATTACCGATAGTTCAGATGAGATGAACAATAATTCTAAAGATTTTCAGAAATTAACAGAAATTTCAAATGAGGTTGAGGGGAAAATTTTAGAAACAAGTGAATCTATGCAAAGAGCGACTATAGTTATGGATAAATCGTCACAAGCATCAAAAAATATTGGACAAAGTGTTAAAACAATTGTCGTGCAGGTTGAGAAAATTGAAGAAATATCTACAAATACTGCTCAAAGTGCTTATGAAATAGTAAAATCATCAGAACATCTGTATGAGATGACAAATGATTTGAATACAAAGTTAAATTCTTTTAATACATAAGAGGTAGTAAGTTATGTTAAAATTGCCATAATTAATTTATAGGCTAAATTTTAATGAGAAACTATACAGAGGCTAAGAAGCTTTTTGAAGATAGACTAGATGCTAGTGTTTATTTCGATAGCATTAGCGCTGAGGTAACTAGAAAGAAATTAACTGATTCTATTAAAGATGCGCAGAATAATATAACTTTTCTTTTGGGCAAGTCAGGTCAAGGTAAAAGTTTTTTAATAAATTATATTTGTGCAACTCTATCGAGTGAACTTTTTTTTGTTTTAATTTCACATCCTGTTAGTAGTGAGCATGAGCTATTAACTCTACTATATAAAAAACTATCTAACTCAGATACTTCTAATTATGATTTGAGTGACTTAAGAGATACTGTTTTAGATTTATATGACTCAAAAAAACATATTATTTTCATAGATGAGGCTCAGATATTAGATATTGAGCTTTTAGAACGGATTAGGATTCTCTCAGATTCTAAATCTCTGCGTTTTGTTTTAGTTATGCATGAAGATGAGGGTGAAGAAATTTTATTAAAACCTCACTTTAAGACTCGCCGTAAACGTACAATTCATCTACATAATTTACATGCTAATGAGGTTGAGAGATATATTCAACAGACATTTATAGCAAATGCACAAGGTGATGTCGGTTCAATGTTCACATCAAAATATACTGAACAGATTTCAAAATTGTGTGGTGGAAATTTTCGTTATATAAAAAGATTAGTCTACACAATTTTAGAGCTTTTAGAATATGCAAAAGAAGAGGGCATAGTACGTTATCAAAACTTGAATAGTTGTATTTTGACAATGGCAGCATTGGATATTGGACTAATAGATGAATAATCGTTTTTATGAATTAGAACGCCGTTGCGCTGAGTATCGTCGTAAAAAAAATATAAAAAGTCTATCTTTAGGTGCAGTAATTGGTCTTCTTTTAGTAACAATAGCATTTTACATAGGAGCGTTCAATGAGGATTATATTGTAAATGATAATACAGAGACAAGTCCTCAACATGAAAAGAGAGTAAGTGAAGAAGATAGTGATGATGGTTATATGGCTCAAACAACAGATGAAATTATGAATGAAGAGTTAGGAGAACAAGAGGAGCTAGAAGTAGATTCCCTTGTTACTAAAGAGGTGAAAGAGATAATTGAAGATGAAGTTAAAGATAATGCTAGCATTGAACCTAAAGTATTTGAATTAGGCAAGATAGAACAAGTTGAAGTAAAAGAGGTTGAGATTATAGATAAAAAACCTCTTTTTTTAGAACCAAAAATTTCATTAGATTTATTTAAAAAAAATGTAGATAAAAAACCGGCTAAAGAGATAAAAAAGATAGATGATCCCATAGCTAAGATGAAAAAAGAGTTTAGCTCTTCACATAGTATTGAGATAGCGATACTTATCTCAGAACACTATTATGATAAAGCTGATTTTAAAAATTCGTTGAAATGGGCTATTGAAGCTAGTAAAATTGATGCTAAAGCTCCTAAGCCTTGGGTTATGTATGCTCGTGCAAAATCAAAATCTGGTGATGTGGCTATTGCAATTAAGGCTTTACAAACTTATTTAAGCGAATTTTATTCAGATGAGGCTAGTCTACTTTTAGATGAGTTAAAGAGTATTAAGAGGACAAAATAGCTATGCGATTAATATTATTTGTGACACTTCTTATAGTAACACTTAATGCAGATAAAAATATGGAAAATATTTTAGGTTTTTATGAAAATGCTAAATATAAAAAAGTTTGCGTTGATGGATTAAAGCTTTTTAATAGAGGTTATAAGAATGAACAATTTTTATCTATAATAGGTGATGCGTGCGCAAAAACGGATTCAATTTATGCTCTATCACAACTTCAAAATAGTCTTATAAAAACAGAGCAAGGGCGTACTAATGCATCTTATTTTGCAACGCTTGTTCTTCAAAAAAAGTTAATTTATCAATTTTTTGTTGATGATTTAGATTTAGGATATTTAGTTTTGCCTCAAACTGAACATATTTTATCGATACTATTTAGTAGCATAGTGACAAAAAAATATAAAATTTTGTCTGAAAATCCCAAAAAAATAGAATTTACAATAGATAATAAAAGAGTTATAGCCTATGCTACTTCTAAAAAAGATATAAAAAGAGTTGTTGTGAAGATTTACTCTGGCAATAAGTTAGTTAAGGGGCATGTTTACTGGTAACATTTAGGATTAAGTGAACTAGCGCATCATTGTCAATTGGTTTAGTAATATAGCCATCTATTCCAATATCTTTAGCTTCAGCTGTATATTCATTATCGGTAAAAGCGGTTGTGATAATTACTGGTGTTTTACTTGAAATCTCTTTTATCATTCTACTTAATTCAAGACCATCAATATGTGGCATTCTTATGTCTGTAATTATTAAATCAATAAACTCTTTATGTTTTTTGAAAATAGTTATAGCCTCTTTGCCATCGTGAGCTCTGTGAACTGTTTGAAATCTTCTTGTCAAAAAAGATGAAAGATATTGTGCAACTTCATCAACATCTTCAACATAAAGAATAGTTAAATGGTTTAAGAGTTCTTTTTGTTTGTGAAAATCCATGAATAATATTGTACACTAAAATCCCATTAAATAATAACCAACTAAGAATCTAATTGTTATTGTTTCCTCAGGGTGAGGGTAGTCTTTGTATGCGTACTCGATAGTTTCGCGTGTTGTTTGATCTAAAATTTTAAAACCAGCACTCTCAAGCATAGTAATATCTGAAATATCTCCACTAGGGTAGAGTTTAAACTCTACAACATTTATAGATTTAAAGTGCATTTGTGCAGGGATATTAATACGTCCAATTCTATTTAGTACCTTTTGAGTAATCTGTTGCATCATACCTGCATTGTTTAGAATATAGTCCCTTTGATATGGTGACATTTTGTTGAAATCATCACCATAAAGTTTTTCAATAGGCTGACCAATTAGATTCTTTGGTTCTTCTTTTTTCTTTTTTTCCTCTTCTTGTACTGGTAGTGCTAAAATTGAGTTATAGAGTGGGCTTTTCTCTTTTTGTTTGATGGTATTATTATGCTCACTTTTGAAAAACTTTTTTAGTTCACTTAATTTAATGTTATTTTTATTAGGTCTCTCTTTTTTTATAACTGTTTTTTTAGGGACACTTTTTTTTGGTGAACTTTTACTAACATTTGGAGCGCGCTTTTTTTCTAAAAATGTTGATGGAACACTTTTCTTTTGTACTTTTTTTACAGCCGGTTTAGCCTCTTTTGGCATAGGTTGTTTATCTGGAGGTTTTGGTAACTTTGATATTGGTGACTTTTCGTCATCTTTTGGAAACTTTGCTTTTTCAACCTCTTTTTTTAAAATTTTTTTATCTATCTGTTTAATAGGTTTTGGTTTTACTGGAACTTTTTTCCTCAGGTTCACTTTTATCTTTTGTTCGTTGTAAACCTTACTCAAATGCATGTTTTCTATAATCTTATAAGCTATTAAAACTAAAATAGTATAAATAATAAATGTGAGTAAAAATGCTGATAATTTACGATAATTCATCTATAATACCATTATGTTTTTTTACTCTTCATTGCAAAAGATTATCCAAACTACAGAGCCTTTAAAAAAGTTTGAATATTTTAATAGATTTTATCAAAATTTTTTAAACGCAGATGTTAATTTTGAGCCAAATTTCACTCCTATAAAGTTTGATGAACCATCATATGCACAATTTTGTAAAATTGTTGCCCCACAAAAGGTACAAAAACGTAAAAACTTTACTACTAATGAGGGAAGAGCTATTTTAATTCATGCAGTATGTCATATAGAATATAGTGCTATAGATTTAGCGCTTGATGCTGCTTATAGGTTTAGCTCTTTAGACGATAAATTTTATGCAGATTGGTTAGAAGTTGCTGCAGATGAAATTAGACACTTTAAGATGCTAGAAGAGCTATTAAATGAGCTTGGATATGAGTATGGCGATTTTAATGTTCATAACTCACTTTTTGAAGCTTCACAACGTACTAATACTTTAGTTGAGCGTATGGCAGTAGTGCCACGTTTTCTTGAAGCTAATGGACTTGATGCGACACCTTTTATTTTAGAAAAACTTAAAAGAATTCTTAGTGATGAGGGAGTTAAAAGGTTAGTTGATGTACTTAATATTATTTTATATGAAGAAATAGAGCATGTTAGAAGGGGAGATGAGTGGTTTAAATATGCTTGTGATAAAGAGGGTTTAGACTATGAAATATATTTTGAGATAATAGAGCGCTACTATCCGCAAAGTTTTCCAAAAAAAAAGGGTTTAAATGTTGAAGCACGAAAGATTAGTGGATTTAGCTGTGATGAGCTAAATCGTATGAGTGCTAAAAATATCTGCTAGTTTTCTTTATATGTAGCATGAATTTCTACATCTCCTAAATCTGTTGTTGTTTTAATATCAAACTTTTGTGCAGGTTTTTCAAGAACTATCTCCTGTTTTGCATCATTTACTTTTTTAATTCCCTCTTTTGCACCATTAAAAACACCTTTTGCAATAGAGGTTAGTGCTTTTTGAGCGAGACTAAGACCCTCTTGTCCAATGGACGCACCAATTGTTAGCGGCTCTTTTACTAGGTAAGCTCCCATCTTAAATGGTCCTTCCATAATGTCAATACTTTTGTCAAAACTCTCATGTGCAACTTGTTCAAAATGTTTGACCATCCCCTCTCTTACTTTAAGCGATGTAGCGGAGATACTTTGCGCAAGAATGTCAAAAAGATGTTCACGTACATCTTCATTAGCATAACGTGAAGCTTTTTTGATACTCTCTACATAAATAGGATCTAAGTTTTGATTTAATTCATGCGGACTATATTTACTGAAGAAATCGTGTGATATATTTATGATTGATTGCATAACTGAGTTTAGAAATTTATGAGAAATACTTTCATTAAGATTTGAAAATTTTACGGCACTTATTAATATTATGGTAGATAGTTTTGTAAATGCCTTTTCATCACTTTTATCAAGATACGACAATCTATCGAAAGTATTTTTTACAATTTGTTCAACTTCTGAAGATAGTGTACTATTTTGATCATCTTCTTGGGTTTTATCTATTTTGTTAAAATATGAGTCTATTTTTTCTTCGATATATTCAATGTCTTGTTTGTCATCTAGGTTGATTCCATACATATTTATTACATTTAGAGGGCTTGATATATCCTCATTTTTAGGTTCAGTCTTACCTCTATTTCTAAAAGAGTTTATTGCACCAGATACTATACTTTTTGTTGTACTCTCAAGTGAAGAATCTTCTAGCTGTTTGTGAAGCATTTCCGATGCAGTGGTAATTGTCTCTTTTATTTTTCCTGTACTCAAAATTCCAAGAGAGGCAGCTTCAGAGAGTGATTTTTTTAAATCATCAATTTTAGAATTTGGCATGTAATTTTCCTGACATTTCGTAAGTTTAAAGTAATTGTATAATATAATTGCTAAATTAATATTAATAGGGTGAATTATGAAAATTTTAGTCGTAGATGACTCACGACTTGCACGATCTGCAATTATTAAAACATTAAAAGAAGAGATTGGTGAAGATAATGAAATTATAGAGGCCGAAAATGGTAAAATTGCAGTTGAAAAGTACGAAAAAGATAGACCTGAATTAGTTTTTTTAGATTTAACAATGCCTGTAATGGATGGTTTTGAGGCTTTAAAACAGATGAAGGCGATTAGTGACAATTCATATATTGTTGTTGTTTCTGCTGATGTACAAGAACATGCTGTTGAAAAGGTTATGAGCGATGGTGCTATTATGCATATTCAAAAACCAATTAACTTAAAGAAAATGCAAGAAATCTTTAAAACTGTTAAGTTATTATTAACAATAAAAACTAAATAATGGTTAACGAATTAAAATTCAATGAAGATCATAAAGAGGTTTTACGTGAATTAATGAATGTAGCTTATGGATCTGCAACAGCTATAATTGCTGAAATATTAGATGCCTTTGCTACACTTCATGTTCCTAGAATTGAGCTGTTTCATGATTCTGAATTAAGAGATTATATTATTGGCAAAATGGAAGATGATGCTTTTCTTTGTAGTCAAGGAATTAACGGCAAAATATCTGGAGAGAGCATATTCATACTAAATAGATCATCTATGAAAAACATATCAAAATATTTTGATTTAGATGATAGTGCAACAGATGATGATTTAAATGACATTGCGACAGAACTCACGAATATCCTCTCATCTACAACTGTAGGAAAATTAGCTGAACAAGTCGATAGTATGGTAGCTTTTTCTCCACCATCTGTTCATGTTGTAAATAAAGTCTCTGTAAAAGATGATTTGAAAATGAAAGATTACTCTCAAGCAATAGTAATTAGTACATCTATTGAATTTGAGGAAGAACATATATATGGTGATTTAATTCTATTTATGCAAGATGAATCTATTGTATGGATTAAAGAAAAATTAGATCTCATCATAGATGAATATCTATAATGTCTATTATTGAGTTGTTGTTATGGAAATAATTTTTGCAAAAAGAATTTTAGATTCTATGGATAGTGGATTTATAATTGTTGATAAAGATTTAAATATTAAATTTTGGAACAAATGGTTGCAGATTCAAACTGGAAAGTTAGCTAAAGATGTAGAGGGTAAAAAATTAGATGAACTTTTTCCAATTGAAAATAGTACATCAATAAAAAGAAAAATTAAAACTGTTTTGGCAATGAAATCAACAGTTTTTTATAATGCACACTCTTCTAAACCACTTATTGAAATTTCGAGACCCCATATCACTAACTCAGTTTTTGACATAATGAAGCAAAAAGTCACTATCTCTTTGTATAACGCACATGAGAGTTTAGTTTGTATAAATATAGTTGATGAAACTATTTTGCATGAAGCAAATTATAAACTTGAACAAAATGTAAAAAGTCTTGAAAAAATTAGTAGCATAGATAGTCTAACAAAAATATTTAATCGTAGTAAATTCCATGAGCGTATTAACCATGAGATTAAGATAGCCGATAGATACAATATTGAACTTGGATTAATCTTTTTTGATATTGATCATTTTAAAAAAATTAACGATCAATATGGTCATCAAATAGGAGATGATGTTTTAGTTGAAATAACATCTAGGGTTTCTGCATACATTAGAGATGTAGATACTTTTGCAAGATGGGGTGGTGAGGAGTTTGTTATTTTAGTACCTGGTAGCTCTGAACAAAGTACGTTTAAGTTAGCAGAAAAATGTAGATTACTTATACAAAGCACTGAATTTACTGATAAAAAAATTAATGTTACAAGCAGCTTTGGTGTAAGTAATTATAAAAGTGGTGAAACAGTGAAGAATCTTTTTTTACGAGTTGATAAATCACTGTATCAAGCTAAAGCTAATGGTAGAAATAAAGTTAATAAATCTTTTTGACTCTACCAACATCACCACTCATCAACCGTACTTTGATTCCATGTGGGTGACTTGGAGATTTTGTTAAGATGTCACGTACAACTCCATCTGTTGTTTGACCAGTTCTTTGATCCTGTTTTAAAACTATTGCTACACTCATACCACTTCTAATACTTTTGCGTTGTGTACCATCCATGATTAATCTCTTTTCTCATATGTTAGAATTTTTTTTACTGTATTTACTGAGCAGAAAAATATTGCATCAAAAATTGGATTCAGAAGAGTTACATTGTCATCAATTTTGTCAAAAGGGTGTATTTTAAATTCACTCTCATCTTTTAACTTTACCTCAAAAATAATTGGGCTAATAGTGCGGACAAGATTTAAAACTTTTTTGTACTGTTTTGAATCTCTATGTGGTAAGAAATTGCCTTGTTTACTCTCATTGATTCTAGTACTTAAAAGAAGTGATAGTTTGTCATTAAATACTACTTTATTCCAAGTTATTGATCCTTGTGGGAATCTAAATATAGATTCACCAGATATTATTGGATGAGGTTTTCTATCTCTAATAGATTCAAGAAGTTTTAAAAAATTGCCTATGCCACCAAAAATGTTGGCTGTATCTATTAGTAGTTGATGATATTTTGATTTTTCATCATCACTTAGGTTGTTGAAGTCGCACATTTGACTTCCTTTATAATTAGGTTTGCCATTATAGTATAATTGCACATGAATAAAAAATTTTCCTCACTACCATTATCTAAAGAGATGCTTAGTAACCTAGATGAATTAGGTTTCAAAGAGATGACACCCGTTCAAGCTGAAAGCTTGCCCCACATTTTGCAAAACAGAGATGTTGTAGCTCAGGCAAAAACTGGAAGTGGTAAGACACTGGCTTTTGGACTTGGTGTACTAAATAGACTAAACGTAAAAAACTTTAGAGTTCAATCTCTTGTACTTTGTCCAACTCGTGAATTGGCTGATCAAGTTGCAAAAGAGTTAAGAAGGTTAGCTAGGTTTCAGCACAATATCAAAATACTTATACTGTGTGGTGGAATGCCTTTTGGCCCACAACTTGGTTCTCTTCGTCATGGCGCACACATTGTTGTAGGAACTCCAGGGCGCATTTTAAAACATTTAGGCAAAGGTACACTTTCGCTTGAAAATATAGAGACTTTTGTTTTAGATGAAGCAGATAGAATGTTAGACATGGGCTTTAGTGAAGATATTGAAAAAATTATCTCTTACATTGAGAATAAACCTCAAACACTACTTTTCTCCGCAACCTACCCAGATGAAATTTTAAAGCTAAGTAGCTCCATTCAAAATGATGCCATAAGCATAAAAACAGTTTCTCATGATAGTGAAAATACAATTATAGAACATTTTTATAATGCACAAGTTGATGAAAAAGTTCCTTCACTCTTAAAGCTCATCTCTAAACATAAACCAGAGACGACGATTGTTTTTTGTAATACAAAAATAAAAACAGAAGAGATAGCTGAGGCTCTAGTAGACGCGGGTGTTGATGCAATCGCTATTCATGGCGATTTAGAGCAGTACGAGCGTGTAGATGCTCTAACACAATTTTCAAATAGAAGTTGTTCAGTTTTAGTTGCAACTGATGTTGCTGCGCGTGGAATTGACATTAAAGAGTTAGCAATGGTTGTTAACTTTGATGTTCCTCATGATGGGGCAATTTACACACATAGAATAGGGAGAACTGGACGTGCTGGTGAGGCTGGTTTAGCTGTGACTTTGTATAATAATTATGAAGCTAGAGAGATTGAATTTTATCGTAATGAGACGCGCCTTTTTGAAAATTTAGAAGAGCTACATAGAGTTAAAAATTTCCAAATTAAACCACTAAATATGACTCTTGTAATTGAAGGTGGTAAAAAAGATAAAGTAAGAGCAGGGGACATTTTAGGTGCGCTCACTGGTGAGGCTGGGCTTGATGGTAAACACATTGGAAAGATTGATATTCATGACAGACAAAGTTATGTAGCAATTAACCGCTCTTTCATAGATGAAGCTCATGACAAATTAAAAAATGGCAAAATAAAGGGTCGTAAATTTTCGGTTTGGATTCTTAAATAATGACCCTCTACGTTGATGGCGATGCTTTTCCAAACCTTTTAAAACCTATCTTGGTTCGTGCCATTGAACGTTTGAACCTTAAAACATTTGTCGTGTCAAATAAAAAAATTGACATTGGTAAATCTTCTCATGTAACTTATGTAATAGTAGAAAAAGGTGCTGATGAAGCAGATCATCACATTGTAGAGATGGTGAAAGAGAGAGATTTAGTAATTACAGCAGACATTCCACTAGCAGATAGAGTAATAACAAAAAACGCTCATGCAATTGATCACAGAGGTGAGCTTTATAGCACTGAAAACATCAAGCAGTATTTAGCCATGAGAAACTTAATGGAAGAGATTCGTGATAGCGGAGTAATGACAAAAGGACCTGCACCATTTGGCACAAAAGATGCACAAAGTTTTGCTAACCAGCTAAATAGTTTTTTGATTAAGTATTGTTAATATTTATGGAATGACCTCTATAAACTAGCTTGTAAACTCACTTAATCAGATGAAAACTTAATTTACATAATACTCTTATTCGCAGGATTGTTGTGCAAGGCTTTATTGCTCTTTTTATATATAAATCTCTTTTTTTCTGCAAATTAGTATAATTGTACTATAATTGTACGAACGTACTAAAAAAGGATTCTAATGTCATATAAAATAGTTGTTACAGGCGCCACAGGATTTTCAGGTAGCCATGTTTTAGAAGGTCTAATTGAAAATTTAGATGATAGTTATACAGTTATTCCTGCATGTAGAAGTAAAGATAAATTACCAAAATTATACAGAGACACTGCGTTTGAAGGCGATTTATTAAATAACTCTTATATAGAAAAATTAACAAAAGAGGCTGATATAATTTGTCACATGGCTTCATGGGCCGAGCTTAATGGCACTATTGCAGATTCAACAAAGAATTTCTTGGAGCCTACGGTAAACCTCATATCTTCAGCTCTTAAAAATGGTGTTAGGCGTTTTATATTTCTTTCTGCTATTACTTCGATTCCTATTGATGAAGAGAGAGTTCATACTTCATTGTCATTAGAAAAAATTTGGCCTCATTATGAAAATATTATTAAGATAGAAAAATACCTAAAGGAGATTAGTAAATCTGGCATGGAAATAATTATATTAAGACTTGGTTTGTTTACTGGTAAAAATTATTCATTAGGACTACTGCCTATATTATTGCCAAGACTTAAAACTCATTTAGTGCCATGGATAAAAAATGGAGATACAACCCTTCCTTTAATAGATGGAACAGATATTGGATTGGCTTTTAAGTTAGCCGCTCTAACACAGTTAGATAAGAGATATAATTTAATAAATATCGTAGGTAAAGAAGTTCCAAAAGTAAAAGAGGTATTTCAATATTTACATGATAAATATAACTATCCTCTCCCTCACTTTTCTGTATCTTTTACTTTTGCTTATTTTATTGCAAGATTTATGAAATTTGCTTACAAATTTATTTCTTATGAGCCACTAATAGTTCCGTCAATTATTTTACTATTGGAAGAGACGAGCGCGAATAATGATGAGGCTCAAAAAATTTTGAATTATCATCCTAATGTACATTGGAAAGATAGTATTGATATTCAAATAGAGCAAATGAGCCGAGAACAAATTAGTAATATGAGGATGAATAAAAAATGAGACTAAAAAAGAACGAAATGGCCCCTAGCTTTAAAATTATGGATATGAATAATAATATTTTTGATTTAAATAAAAGTAGAAGTAAACCTCTTATGCTATCATTTTTCAGATACGCATCTTGTCCGCTGTGCAACCTAAGAGTGCATGAGTTAATAAAAAATTACAATAATTTAAAAAATAGTATAGATATAATTTTAATATTTCAATCTCCTAAAGAAAAGATAGATGAATATGTTGGAAAACAAAATATCCCTTACGTTATAATCCCTAATCCAGATAAAACTTTATATCATCTCTATAGTGTAGAAAATTCTTGGTTTGGATTTGCTAAAGCATGGACAGCTAAGATATCAAGAGTATTTAAAGCAGTCGTTAAACATCATTATCATCCAGGTAGTGTTGAGGGTGAAATTCATCGCATTCCAGCCGATTTTATTTTGGATACAAATAATAAAGTCTTATGTGCATTTTATGGTAGAGATATTGGTGACCATATACCATTATCTGATATTTATACATTAGTGGAGAATTATGAAACAGGGTGAAAAAACAAAAAAACTTATTTTAGATGCCAGTGATGAGTTATTTTACCATCATGGTTATAGCAACACTTCATTTAGTGATGTTGTTAATAAAACAGGTTTGAGTAAGGGTAATATTACTTATCATTTCAAAAATAAACAAGATATTCTTCGAGCTATTATAGATAACAGAATCTCAAAAATAGATAGTCTAATTCAAACTTGGGAAAATCAAAGTGATAATCCAAAAGACAGGTTAATATCCTTTTGTGAGATGCTGATTGATGAACAAGATAATTTAGAGAAATATGGTTGTCCAATAGGTACATTAACTTCAGAATTTTCAAAGGATCAACCTGAATTATATGAAATAACACTGTTAATGTTTCAACGATTAAAAGAGTGGTTGTCTATACAGTTTTCTATTCTAGGACTTGCTAATGAAGAGTCTGAAGAAAAAGCACTCGAATTACTATCACGAGTACAAGGAATAAGTGTTATTACACACGTTTTTAAAAACAATCATTTTTTGCATATAGAAATAAATAGGCTTAAAGATGCGATCATTAATGGTCATTTTATTTAAATTAAATTATAGTAAAATTATTTTTACATTTAAAATTTGGATTAATTATGAAAAATGAGTTAGAAAAAATTAAGTTGACTCAAAAACATCACAATAGTACAAATGATATAAAAGAGATAGAAATAGTTCATTGCTTAAAGCAAAAAGTAATAAAGATATATCAAAAGCATTACTTGTTAAAGGTCTATTGCTTGGAGCTTCTAGTAAATTAAATAAATCCACAAATATTTTTGATTTATTAATAAAAAAGTTTACTAATAATAAAAATAAGTTAATACTTGATGTTGTTTCAAAAGCTTCAATGTCAATTTATACTTTAAAAAATAAAGGTACGTTAGATATAAAATGAAAGCAAATAACATTTTCTCTAATCTAATAGATTTCAAAGATGAAACTTTTGAAACACTATTGGAATCTAAAAACTTAAAAATAGAACGAATCGTCTCTGATGCTCATGTCTCACCTAAAGATTTTTGGTATGACCAAGAAGAAGATGAGTGGGTGATTGTTTTACAAGGTGGGGCGGTCGTTGGTTTTGACAATAAAGAGAGTGCTAATTTAGGAGTTGGTGATTACCTGCACATCAAAACTCATCAAAAACATAGAGTAGAGTGGACTAGTGAAAAAGAGAAAACTGTTTGGTTAGCTATTCACATAAAAATTTTATGATATTTAATAAAAAATAGGTTGAAAAATTGAGTAATCATACAAAAGAGTATTTTCGTGCATCTAAAAAGAATAAACTAGAATCTACTGTACTCTCTGTTGATGAGTATGAAAAATTGAAAGATAATTATAATCTTATGGAAACACATAGAAGTTTATAAAACTTTAAAACCTCAGAGATATTAAGTTAATAAAAAATTGTATAATTTTCAAAAAGGAATCGTATGATTAAAATAGTATCTTTAATGTTTGTGAGTTTATTGTCTGTTAGTCCTATTTTGGCTGAGGGGTTTACGCTTTCTAGTCCTACTGTTAGTGGACAACTTGGAATCTCTGAGGTTTATAATGGTTTTGGATGCACGGGCAAGAATGTATCTCCTGCGCTTAGTTGGAGTGGGGCGCCTAAGGGCACTAAGAGTTACGCGCTAACTATGTATGACCCTGATGCTCCCACTGGTAGTGGTTGGTGGCATTGGCTTGTTTTTAATATTGATTCTAAAATATTGAGTTTAAAATCTGGTGCTGGAAATGTAAAAAATAAAACTGCTCCAAAAGGTTCTATACAGAGTGTGACAGATTATAAAACTAGTGGATTTGGTGGGGCTTGTCCTCCAGTTGGTCATGGCACGCATCAGTATATTTTTACAGTTTATGCACTAGACACTGAAAAACTATCTTTAGATAAAAGTGCGAATCCTGCTTTAGTTGGTTATATGATAAATAGTCATACTTTAGCTAAGTCATCTTTAGTAGCGTACTACGGACGTTAAGCTCTGCACTCTTTACAATTTCCACTTAGTACTATTTGGCTACAATTTATTTTGTAGCCACTATTTTTTTCAATATTTTCTACAAATTCAGTTGTGTCTATTTTAAAGTCTTCAAGTTTTCCACACTTTATACATTCAAGATGAATATGTGGATCTTTGGTAATTTCATATTTTTGTTTCTGTTTTGTTGTTTTTACCTCTTCTAAAATTCCTCTATCTGTTAGATCATTTACATTCCTGTAAAGTGTTCCTTGTGACATGGTTGGAAAGGTCTCTTTTAAATTTTGTAGTAGTGTCTCAATATCTATGTGACCAGCTTGTTCTATTACTTTTAAAATTGCTACTCGTTGGTGAGTTGATTTTAAATCATTTTCTTTTAAAATTGCTGTGTAATCGCTCATATCTTTTCTCCATTACAAAAGTATAACATAATTCCTAAATAAGAATTATTCTTATTTAAGCTTACTTGTGTCATACTGCTTAAAATTAATTAGGAGCATATCATGAGACAATACGAAACTTACAGGTGTGAAGTTTGTGGAAATGAAGTTGAGGTGAGTAATGTTGGAGGAGGAACACTTAGTTGTTGTTCTGAGGATATGGTAATGGTTACAGAAAACTTGACTCTTGTAAATTTAATGAAGGCATTTGCTGGTGAGTCTCAAGCACGTAATAAATATGAATATTTTGCTCGTATATCTGAAAAAGAGGGTTATAGGGATATTGCTGAACATTTTCAAAGAGCTGCAAATAACGAAAAAGTTCATGCAAAATTAGAGCTTGCATTACATAATAAAATGGTTGATGGTGAAGAGTTTGGAAATACTGTTGCAAACTTAATAGCTGCTATAGAAGGTGAACGTTATGAGAATATTACGATGTACCCAGAGTTTGCACGCATTGCTAAAGAAGAGGGTTTTAATGAAGCATCTACGCTATTCAAAGGTATTGGTAAAATTGAAATAGAACATGAAAATATGTATAAAGAGCTATTAAGACGCTTAGAAGCTGGTGAAGAGTTTGAAAGTGATGAAGATGAAGAGTGGATTTGTGAAGTTTGTGGACATATACATCGTGGTAAAAAGGCTCTAAAAAGCTGTCCTGTTTGTAAACATCCACAAGAGTATCAGTCAAGACTTAATAGTAAAAAGTGATAACTATTTAAGATTATCTTAGTAAAATATTATATTTAAACTTGACGCGGAGACTTGCAAGTATGAACCTTGAAAAAAGTTTTAGAGTGTTGTTTTTATCATTATTTGTTGTTGTAGTATTTGCTAAATTGGCAAATGCTACACAAGAGATAAAAAAATGGTTACGTCCTGAAAATATACCCGTGCCAGTTGATAATAAAATAACACCTGCTCGTGTTGAACTTGGAAAACTTTTATACTTTGATCCATCTCTTTCTCGTGATGGGACAATTTCATGTGCTAATTGTCATAATCCGTTGATGGGTTGGAGTGATAATCAGCCAAAGGCGATAGGCGTTGAAGGTAGAGAGGGACCTAGAAATTCTCCTACGGTTTTAAATACGGCATATCAGATTCGCCAATTTTGGGACGGGCGTGCTAAGACTTTAGAAGAGCAAGCATTAGGTCCAATTCAAGCAGACGTTGAGATGGATATGAATTTAGATTTTCTTCTGTCTAAATTAAATAAAAACATGGGTTATGTCGCTCTATTTCAAAGGGCTTATCCATCTGAGGGAATTACAGATAAAACTTTGGCAAAAGCCATTGCTACATTTGAGAGAACAATAGTCTCAACTGAAGCACCTTTTGATAAATTCATACAAGGAGATAAAGAGTTTATAAGCAAGTCGGCTCAAGATGGTTTCAAAGTATTTATTGGAAAAGCACATTGTGCAGATTGTCATGATGGATTTAATTTTACAGATGGTAGTTTTCATAATATTGCACTTGGTGGAAGAGATGAGGGGCGTTATAAGATAAAAAAACGTGCTGCTTGGTTTCATGCGTTTAAAACGCCTACTCTAAGAGATATTGTAAAATCTGCTCCATATTTTCATGATGGTTCAGTTAAAACTTTGAAAGAAGCAACTACTATTTGTGCAACAGGCGGACGTTATCCAAATGGTAAAAATATCTCTACTTTTATTAAAGATAGAAATTTGAGTGAAACAGAAATTGACAACATAGTTGAGTTTATGAAAACATTGAGCGGTAAAACATTAACCGTTTTGATACCCACAAAATTTCCACAGTAGGTATATAATATGAATAGAGTGCCAATTTTAATTTTAGTGGTTTTGAGTTTTCTAGGTGCTAAAGATTATATAGTCGATCAAAAAAGTAAAACATTTTTACCTGCTAAAATTAGCGCAAAAGTTGGTGATAGATTGGTTTTTAAAAATAGCGATAGTTTTTCTCATAATGCATATTCAGATGATGAGAAAAATGAGTTTGACATTGGTATGCAAAGTCCTGCTCAAGACATTGCAGTTGAGCTTAAAGCTCCAGCTACAATTGCTGTGGAGTGTGCAATACACCCTAACATGCTTTTGACAGTTGAAGTTAAATAAAAAATAGGAAAAAATTTGAAACATATAAATAAGATAGTAATCGGTTTAGCATTAAGTGTTAGTGTTCAAGCATCAAGTGATACTCAGTTACGTCAAAAGGCTGAAGCGGTAAATCTAAAGGCTATTCCACAAAGTCAGATGGAAGTATTAAAACTTGTTGATATTGCATCAAATCCAATTACAGAGGCAAAAGTTGAACTTGGTAAAAAACTATATTTTGATCCAAGACTTTCTAAAAGTGGACTTATTAGTTGTAATACTTGTCATAACTTGGCTTTAGGTGGGGTAGATGGTGTATCTGCTGCTATTGGACATAAATGGACATCAAATCCGCATAATTTAAATTCTCCAACTGTTTATAACTCTGTACTAAACAGTGCTCAATTTTGGGATGGAAGAAGCCCTCATTTAGAAGATCAAGCGCAAGGTCCTATTCAAGCAGGTCCAGAAATGGCAGCTCCTAAGTCGTTAGTAACTGAGCGTATAACGTCAATTCCTGCGTATGTTGAAGAGTTTAAAAAAGCATATGGTACAAAACAGAAAATCACTTTTGAAAAAATAGCAGATACAATTGCTGTATATGAGAGAACTTTGATTACTCCATCACGTTATGATGATTTTTTAAATGGAGATGATAAAGCATTAACTAAGTCTGAGAAAGCTGGTTTAGCAATGTTTATTGATAAAGGTTGTGTTACTTGTCACGCTGGTGTTGCAGTTGGTGGCGATATGCAACCATTTGAAGTTGTAAAAAAATATAAATTTTCTGAAGTGGGTGACTTTAAGGGTGATAAAAATGGTATGGTAAAAGCACCAACTCTTAGAAATATTGAAGAGACAGCACCATATTTTCATAATGGTCAAATTTGGAGCTTGAAAAATGCTATTAAAGAGATGGGTAGTATTCAGTTAGGAATTGATATTAATGATAAAGAGGCTAAAAGCATTGAAACATTTTTAAATGCTTTAACTGGAAGAAAGCCTGCTGTAATATACCCAATATTACCAGCTAGTAAATTAAATACTCCTAGACCTAATAGCCTATAATAATTGTATCTTACTGCTTCTAAATTGAAGCAGTAAGTCTACAGGCTTTTATTACACTTACTATTTTACTTTAAATGTATCTAGTATTATATCAGTTGCTACTATGTGTGCGCCGTGATTTAGAGCGTCATAAATTTCTAATTCAGTAGCTTTTAGATTTTTAAGACTTGTTATATCATCTTGTGTGGTTGAATGAGGATCTTTTACAGATTTTAATACAAAAAATAGTAATGCTTTCTCTTTATCATCTAAAGAAGTTACGTTAGATGCATCATCTTTTATAGCTTTAATTTCATCTTGACTAATGTTAAATGAATTAATCAAAATTGATTCATTAAAATCTACACAATAATCACAATTGCTATCATTTGAAATTAATAATGAAATCATCGAAATTAATTTACCTGTAAGAGTTGGATGTGGATGAACCATTTTTGCATAATCTAAAAGAGCTTTTTGAGAATCTGGATTTATGCTTAAAAATTCACATAAAGGTGGTACGAAACCCACCATATCTTTTATTGTTGCATAATTTTGTGCTACAACTCCTGTTGCTTCCTCTGGTGCGATTGTTGATGTTAATAAACTCATATTGTATCTCCTTTTAATTTTATACATGCGCATTGTAAGCTAAATATAATTTAAATTCAAGTACTATCTTAAATGTACTATACAGACTAAAAGGATACTAATGAGTTGTGATATAAAATATGTTTTTAATAAAAAGAGCTTCTCTTGCCCTGTAGAGCTTGCTTTGAGTGTAATAAGTGGAAAATGGAAAATTTTCATTTTATATTTTTTAAATCAAAAAACTTATAGATATGGAGAGCTTAGAAAAGAGATTCCAGAGATTACGCAGAAAATGTTGACACAACAACTACGTGAATTAGAAGCAGATGGATTAATAATTAGAACAGTTTACCCTGTTGTCCCACCAAAAGTTGAGTACAATTTAAGTGAGATAGGTAAGGCTATACAGCCAATTTTAGTTGAATTAAGTAAGTTTGGTGAAAATTTATATACTAGTGTAGAGGGTAAACCTTTAAATACAAGTTGTTAAATAGATTTACTTTCAGAGTTTTTATTATTTGATTGTACTGTTCTTTATTTCTATTTAGATGATAAATCATCAAAGCGCCCTCAAATGTTGCGATAATGAGTCTGGCAGTTTGCTGCTCTTCGCAAGGTTCTATCTCACTGTTTTGAATGCCTTTTACTAAAATATTTTCTATAGATTTTTCAAACTCTTTGTATACTATGGAGAGAACTTTTTTAAAATCTTCGTCAAGGTATACCATCTCTTGACTCATTTTATTTAATGGGCAACCGTAAATAAGTGTATCAGGAGCCGAAGTAAGAGTATTAAATAGTACCTCTATAACGTTATCATTCTTTAATATATTTTCATACTTTGTTAGTATACGTTTAGCTATTATCTCTTTAATTACAGTAAGAGCTAACTCTTTTTTTGATTTAAAAAAATGGTACATTGAGCCTTTGTTTATGCCTACTTCTTTCAAAATAGCAGCAATATTTGCACCTTGATAACCATGCACGTAAAACTCTTGGAATGCTGAGTCTATAAGTAGTTCTCTTGTATTTTTTTTCATATAAATACTTTCATTTAATATCTACAATTTTAACATTTTTGGTCTTATACTTGACTTGCCGGTCAAGTTAGGCTAGAATTTTACTTGACTACATGGTCAAGTAATTTAAAAGGATGAAAATGAAACCCATAATAACGGCTATCACTGGCAATGATGAATTAAAAACAAGACCACAAGAGGTTAATGAAAATGTTTACAAAGCGTTAAATAGTTTTTATATAGCATTTAATAGCAAAGATTTAAAATTGATGCAAAAAAATTGGTTAAATACTGAAGATATTGCCATGTCCAATCCACTTGGAGGGATTAAAAGAGGATGGGATGAAATAGAAGAGGTCTACAAACGTATATTCTCAGGAAAAGCAAATGTATATGTTGAATTCTATGACTATACTATTATAGATATGCAAGATGGTTTTTGTGCTGTTGGCCGTGAAAAAGGATTTTTAGAGTTAGATGGTGAGACAATAGATTTAGCTATTCGAACAAGTAGAGTTTATAGAGCTGTAGAAAGTGGTTATGCTCAGGTACATCATCATGGTTCTATTGAAAAGCCGGAGTTACTAAAAAATTATCAAAGTTTATTAAAAAAAGAATTATTATGAGTTATTATACTTTTACTACATTTTATATTATTATTATGGAAGTTTTCTTGGCATTTACAGTTGTTAAGATGCTTAAATTTAATGTTAAAAAGCCAGTAATTGGAAAAGCTACTATAATATTTGGATTTTGGTTGATCTCTACCGTTGTTCTTTTTGGAGTTATACACATTCTTCCAGAATCTATTAGTGGTGTAACTCTTTTTAGTACTATTCTTTTAGGTGTGGCATTTTCAGGATTCTTCTTCTATTTTCTAAAAGAGGAGTTTCTTAATCTACCTCAAGAACTTTTACTTTTACCACAAGCCTTTAGAATGTTTTTTGGTGCAGGTTTTATAATAGAGGCAGTATTTCAAATCATGCCAGTAAATTATGGTGTGATTGATGGAATTTTACATATTACAACAGCATTTTTATCTCTTACTTTGGCAATATATATAGCAAGAGGATGTAAGTGTGTTAAATCACTATTGTTGGTTAATTTTTTTGGACTGTTAGACATTTTAGTTGTGGCAGGTGGTATATCTTTTGTCATTTTAGAAGAAATTGGCTCAGCTCATAATGTATTTTTAGCTGTCTTTTTTGCAGCACCTATATTTATATGGTTGCATCTACTTTCAATTTATAAAATAATATATAAAATTTAATTATTTTATGTAGGCTATTTATACTAAAATATGTATAATTTCACTACAGTTTAGATAATGATTTAAAACTGTAGCTATCTGTATCATAATACTCAATATCGCCATTTTCTATATGATAGTACCATCCATGTATGGTAAGATTTTCTTCATCTGAGAGTTTTTTAACATAAGGATGAGTTAGTAAGTTGTCAATTTGTGATACGATTGAAAATTTTTCAGTAACTCTGAGAAGTTTTTCTTTTTCTGCATCTTTGCCAAGACTAAGTAATGCCATTTGTTTGGCTTTCTCACCAAGTTCTAACCACTTTTTTGTATATGTCAAGCTCTCATCAAGTTCTTCATACAGTTGTGCGCATGCCCCACAATGGGTATGACCACAAACTATAATGTCACTAACTTTTAAAACTGTTACAGCATACTCAATTGCTGAAACTGTTGAGTGGTACTCATTATCTAGTTTATGTGGAGGTATAAAGTTACCGACATTTCTAACTACAAAAAGATCACCTGGTTTTGAACTTACAATAAGGTCAGGTATAACACGTGAATCACTACAACCAATAAACAGTGCTTTTGGGTGTTGCCCATCTTTTACAAGAGTTAATAATTTTTTTTCATTTGTTTTAAAAAAAGAGTTCTTAAAAAGTTCATTGCCTTGTGCAAATTCTCCAAGATCCATGAAAACTCTTTAACTACAAGATGTTATGTTCAGCTGTCTCATAATATCTTCGAAAATATCACCAGCTTCTTTATCATAGTCATCATGGTACTCAATGTTATATTGAAAAGAACCCTCTTTACCCTCAATGCAACAGCAGATCGGTGTTAGACTATATTTATTTGTAATTTCTTTTATGCGTTCTTCTATCATTTTTTCTTCATTGTTTGATGCTTTAAAAATAAGCTTTAATCTAGCATATCGTTCTTCACTTTTAAAATCAGCTTCCATAGCTGGTAGATTACTCATAGATTCCCCCGTCTGTAAAGTATGGTATTTTAACTATTTTATCCTGAATTAAAGATTTGCCAGATACTCTTCAAGTTTTTTCAAGCAACACTATAATACCTTAAGAAAACGGTACAGGACAAATCAATTTCTAAATTTAAAAGAGTTAATTAAAGTTAGAAAGTCTAATACCCTAGAAAGTCAAGAGAATTTTTTATAAATTTTTATTTTCTTTTCAGTCTTATACTTTAGGCCACATCCACATTTAATTTGTCATAATTTTCATCGTTACTTTTCAAAATATCATTAATTTTTTCTTTGAGTGATATTTTATGCCCACTTACAATTTTTTATTGCAATTTACTATTTTCATCTTTGTACTATTTAATAGCCTTTGCAGATTCCATTGCTATTTCTGCGTTATCCAAAAATATCTTCTTTAATTTTTAAATATTTTTGGAGTAACATTGTATTTGCTAGCAATCTCGTTTAAAGTTTGCTCATTTCTTAGCACCTTAATCACTAGCTTTGTTTTAAATTTAGCTGTGTAAACAGTTCTTTTTTTACTAACATTTTAATTCCTATTAGGAATAAGAATTTGACTTTTTCTTTTTTAATTTCTTCTGGTATCATATACGTATGTATATTATATCTTACAGTTTGTTACTTTTAATTCAGACTCTAAGCCATATCCATTTAGTGATTGGAAAAAATAATAGATACCTTACCAAGCGTATTTAATCATAGCCTGAATGGTATTTGATTTTATATTAGCTCTAAAGTTAATGTTATGTGGATTTTGTTTGTAGTAGTTCCATTCGGCTCCTATATAAAGGCTTTGAACTTTAAAGTATTTTGATATGTCAAATAAAAATTGATTCTGCATTAAAAAGTCATCTTCGGTCCAGTCAATGAATCCATAAATATGAAAAATATTATATATACTTTTAGTTTTGTAAAATGGAGATAATTGATAGGTGTTATCTCCAATACTTTGATTCTTTTTATAGACATTTACTCCAAACGTATCAAAGCCATACACATCTAAATTACTTCCTAGACCAAACAGATAACCGTTATAGTCATTACCAGCGTTATATTGAAATGCTAAATATAGCTCTTTTACGAATGAAAAACTCAAATCAGTTGAAGTGATTTTACTCATATTTAGTCTAGGAGCAATCTCCATGTAGGTGGCTGTTTTATTGTTATGATATTTAAATTTATCATCAGCAATGCTATGGTCAATAAACCCATAAATATCGCCATAACTATATGAACTAAAGTGATCAACAGTTAAAGTTGATTTCCCACCATTCCTAGTGTCGAAAATGTAGCTGTTGTTATTAAAGTTTCCATAGAGTAGTTGAATGCTTGTTATAGAAAAAGCAAAAACATTTGATGCTAAAAGGGTGACTAAGATTAATTTTTTCATAATATTTTTTCCTTAATGCTTAAGTACTCCATCAATTCCAATACCAGTTTGAGAACGTAGGTATTGGCGCTCATATGCTTCAATCTCTTTTTTTGCATTATCGCTTTTATCTGTAATTGAGAAGAACCAGATTGAGATAAATGCCATAGAGACAGAAAATAGTGCTGGGTATTTATATGGGAATATCGCTTCATTATTGCCAAAAATTTGAACCCAGACAATTGGCCCTAAAATAACAAGTAATACAGCAGTAGCTAGTCCAATTGAACCACCAATAACAGCTCCTTTTGTAGTTAGCTTTTGCCAATACATTGAAAGAAACAGTACTGGAAAGTTTGCAGATGCTGCGATAGCAAATGCTAAACCTACAACAAAAGCGATGTTCTGTTTTTCAAATGCTATTCCCATCATGATTGCTATTAGTCCAAGAATAATTGTTGCTATTTTAGAAATTTTCATTTCAGTTTTACTATCTGCATTACCATCTTTAAATACAGATGAATATAGATCATGTGAGATAGCAGATGCACCAGCTAGTGTTAGTCCAGAGACAACAGCTAAAATTGTGGCAAATGCAACGGCTGATATAAAACCTAAGAACAGATCACCACCAACTGCGTGAGAGAGGTGAATAGCCGCCATATTATCTCCACCTAAAATTGGATAACCACCATTTAGAGCTTGTTTAACGCCATCTAAGTATATAGGATTCTGATAAACTAGTACTATTGCACCAAAACCTATTATAAAGGTCAATATATAGAAATAACCAATGAATCCTGTTGCATAAAATACAGACTTTCTTGCCTCTTTTGCATCACTAACTGTAAAAAATCGCATAAGTATGTGTGGCAGTCCTGCTGTTCCAAACATAAGGGCAATTGCTAGAGATATTGCAGATATTGGATCACTTACTAATCCCCCAGGACTCATAATTTCAATACCTTTTATTTCAGTGGCAGCTTTAAATAGTGCGTTAAAATCAAAACTAAAATGTTCCATAACAGCTAGTGCCATAAAAGTTGCACCTGAGAGTAGCAAAAATGCTTTAATTATCTGTACCCATGTAGTTGCTAACATTCCTCCAAAGGTAACATAGAGAATCATTAGTACTCCAACTAATATAACGGCAACCTCGTATTGAAGACCAAAAAGAAGCTGAATAAGTTTACCAGAGCCTACCATCTGAGCTATTAGGTATAAAATTACCGTTGCAATTGATCCAGATGCTGCTAATATTCGTATGGGCGTTTGTTTTAGCCTGTATGATGCAACGTCTGCAAAAGAGTATCTTCCAAGGTTACGCAATTGCTCTGCAATTAAAAAGAGAATTATTGGCCAGCCAACTAAGAATCCAATAGAGTAGATAAGCCCATCATAACCTTTTAAGTAAACTAAGCCTGAAATTCCTAAAAATGAGGCAGCTGACATGTAGTCGCCAGCAATTGCTAAACCATTTTGAAAACCTGTGATTGTACCACCTGCTGTGTAAAAGTCTTTTGCAGTTTTTGTACGTTTTGCTGCCCAGTAAGTGATTCCAAGTGTAGCACCAACAAAAATTAAGAACATTATTATTGCTGAAATATTTAAAGGTTGCTGTTTAACTTCATCAGCTAATGAATCTACTGCTAGGAGTAAACTTGGTATTGAAATTAAAAATAGTAGTACAAACTTCATCATTATTTGCTACTTTCTAAATTTTCTTTTATTTTTGTAGTTAATGTATCAAACTCTCCATTAGCACGTCTAACATAGATTCCAGTGAGAATAAAAGAGAAAACTATTATGAATATTCCAATTGGAATTCCAATTGTGGTTACATCACCAGAATTAATTGGTATTGCAAGAAGTGATGGTTCAAACGCAATTGTCAAAATAAATGCAAAGTAGACAACTAAGATTGATATAGTCAATTTCCATGCAAACTTAGTACGTTTTTCTATTAACTCTTTAAAATTTGGGTCATTTTTAACTATTTCTGAATCTACTTCTTTCATAAGTATACCTCTATTTTAGAAAATTATATATTTTTTTATGTATATCTTCCACGCTTTTTGTAGCGTCAATTAAAAGTAACTCAATATTTAGAATATTTGCTACATTTTTCATCTGCTCTTGAACATCAATCATATACGTTATACCACGCTTTTCTATACGATCATTACTTTTCTCACCAAGCCTTTTTGTGAGTTCATCTTCTGTTATCTCAAAAAGAATTACTCTGTTTGGCATTGTATTCTCAAGTGCAAATTTATTTAACTCTATGAGCCATTCAAAACTAAACTGCTTTAAGCTTAGTGCGTAGGCAATGCCTGAAATAAAAGAGCGATCACTTATTATTAGTGAGTTAAGGTTAGGTTTTATAACCTCATTAAAGTGAGTACTTCTGTCTGCTAAAAATAGAAACAGCTCTGTTTTTTCATCTAATTTTTTAGAATTAAGTAAAGATTGACGTAAAATTGCACCAAACTCTGTACCTCCTGGCTCTTTTGTAATGATTGCATTAGGAAATTTATCTTTAAGAAGTTTTATCTGTGTACTTTTGCCTACAGTATCAACGCCTTCTAATACTACATACATCTAAACATCTTTTAGTTGTTGCCACATCTCTTTAGGTAGGAGATGGCTGGCATCTCCACCGTGGCTTAGAATTGATCGAACAATTGATGAGCTTACAAAACTTTGCTCTAAGCTTGGCATAAGGTAGATACTCTCAAAACCATCAAGTAGTGATCTGTTTGCAAAGTTTAGTTGTAGTTCATACTCAAAATCACTTACAGCACGCAGACCTCTAATAACATAACGACAGTTCTTCTCTTTCATTACATTTACAAGCAAAGTATCAAAAGTCATAACTTTTACATTTTTAAATTTACTAATAGATGCTTCAACAAATTCAAGTCTTTTTTCCAAACTAAACATAGGTTGTTTGATTTCAGATGTTGCAATTGCCACTAGAACATTGTCAAAAAGCTTTGATGAACGCTCTATAATATCTAAATGTCCATTAGTGATGGGGTCAAATGTTCCTGGGTAAATTGCAGTTTTATTCATTAATTCTCTTCCCATCTTTTATAAAGGTTATGTTCAATATCTAACAGGTCAAACCATTTTCCAATAACAAAGTTCTCCATTTTCTCTAAAGAGTTTTGTTCTGAATAGTATGCGATAACAGGTGGAGCAATGATGACTCCAATTTGAGATAATTTTTGCATATTTTCAAGTGCAATAGGGCTAAACGGTAGCTCTCTTGGAGCTAAAAGTAGTGTTCTTCGCTCTTTAATCATCACTGAAGCTGCTCTAGTTGTGAGAGTGTCCGCAATTCCATGTGCAATTTTTGCTAGAGTATTCATACTACAAGGTGTAATAAGCATTGCATCGCATTTAAACGATCCTGATGCAATGCTTGCTGCTATATTCTCATTACTATGTATAACTATATTTTCTTCTTTGTCTAATACAACTTTTGCATTGTCTGAAAGAATTAGATGTTTTTCAATATCAAAAGGGAGTAAATTTAAAGTTTTAATACCTAAGTTTGCTCCACTTGCACCACTAATAGCTACGATGATTCGTTTCATAATGATGCTTTTCCTTTGCCTATAATTGTCACATCTAGGCGCGTGCCATCTGATTTTCTAACTGGTATTATATCGCTTAGTGAGCCATCTTTCAATGCTTTTGCTTCAAGCTCTATATGCACTGAACCATCATTAAGCTGTACTCTTACTCGTTCACCTCTGCGTATTAGGGGAGTTTTTTTGACATATTGAGCTGTAATAATTGTATCTTTTTTAATGTTTCTTGCACTCATTACTTGACCTAGTGAGACATTTTGTAGTGGAATTGAGTTAAAGTTTTTAAAAGCTATCTCATCATCATATGTATTATAGGCACTTATTTTATCTTTACTCTGAATGTTATTTTTAGCTTTTATGACTGCTAGAGTTGCTTTTATCTTATATGTAAAAAAATGGCGACTATTTTCTGTTTTAATGTAGAATGTTCCGCTACTTTTATGTAAGTTTGATGGTTTAATGACTATCTTATAACTCTTTGGAAGTTCTGTTAGTTTGCACCTACATATTAAAGATATTGCCTCTATTTTGATAGTCGGTAGTGCTTTTTTAAAGAGTGTTGCTAAATCATCTTTTAAAATTGTTGTATCTATAGTTTCAGTTTTTATAAATGTTACAATTCCAGTTCTATTTGTTTTAACATCTATGCTGTGTAGTTCAAACTCCTCAATTAGTTTTTGAGAATTTATTTTAAAACGTTCAGAATGCTCAGGGATGCTTAAGAGAAAAAAGTTACTTTTAATATCTTTAAATAGATGTTTTGCATAGATATCATTTGTTTCTATATTGTAAGATTCTTGAAGTTGAAAGCTTTGTGCAAGAAGTAGAGTACTTAATAGAAGTTTTGCAACTATTAATTTCATAAAGTGGTTTTTATTTTGTACATTTTTGCAATATTTTTGCATTCAGGAATATTTTTTGAAGTTCCTATTTGTAACAGTCTAGTAGCCTTATCTATACTCTTAGGTACACCTCTTCCCTCAATGTAGAGTAGGGCTAATGGACAAGATGCCTTTTCAAAACCACCAGATACACTTTTTTGTAGCCAAATTGATGCTTCTGTACTATTTTGTTTTGTCCCCTCACCAAATAGTAACATCATCCCTAAATAGTATTGCGCTCCTGGGTGTCCTGTCATTGAACATTTAAAAAATCCACCAAATGCACGTTTGTGATTTTTTTTTACTCCATGTCCAAAATAACGCATTTGTGACATTGCATATGTTGCTTTGACATTTCCACTCTTTTCAAGAGGTTCTAAAATAGCAATGGCAGTTTTATAATCACCTTTGTTAGCAGCATCAAGCGCAGTCTGTATGTTTGAAGCAAATAGTAAAAATGGGATTAGTAAAAATAGTAGTGTTTTCATGGTGTTATTGTATCAAAAGTAGTGTGAAAAAATTGTGAAACTGTAATCTTTTAGAGATTATCATAAGTTTTAACACATAAATTAACACTGAATTAACACTAGTTTCATAGAATTTTGCAAATTATTTTTAGGGAAGTAGATGAACAAGAATATCTCAGTTATAAGTGCTCTATTGCTAGCTTCGTCAATGCAAGCAAAAGATATTAAGTTAGATGTAATTAGTGTAACTGCAACAAAAGTAGAAAAAGGGACTAAAGATGTTTCTCAATCTATATCTGTTGTTTCAAAAGAGGAAATTGAGAGTAAAGACATTATTAACATTAAAGATGCACTTGATAATGTACCAGGAGTCTTAGCAGTATCTAATGATGGTGGGTACTCTGTTAAATTAGTTATTCGTGGTGCTGGAGTTAAAGCACCTTATGGTGTTAGAGAAATTATGGTAATCAGAGATGGTGTGCCAATGACAGATCCTGATAGTTTTACACGCTTTGATTTTATAGATATGCAAGATATGGAGAGAGTCGAAGTTACTAAAGGTCCTGGTTCAATTTTAGCTACTAATGCTGTTGGTGGTGTTGTTCAATTAATCTCTAAATCTGTTTTTGATGACAGTGATAATAGAATAAAGTTAGGTATTGGCAATTATGATAGTAGAAATTACCATTTTCGCTACGGTGGTGCTATTGATGAGAACAATTATGTCTCAATTACAGCATCTCACAGAGAAACAAGCAGCGATTGGCGTGATTGGAATGAGTTTGAAAGTTCACAAGCTAGTCTAAAATATGGTCATATATTTAGTGATGATAGTACGTTTGAGACAGAGTTAAGTTACTCAGAAGCAGACATTCAACTAGCTACATCTATGACAGAAGATGAATTTAATATTTTTAGAAACACGGGGGAGCAGCATAACACCTCTAATCAGTGGCAAAACTCAGGTCGTTACTCAAAAATACTTTTTTTTAATGCTAAATATGAAAAAGATTTTTCTAGTACAACATTTAAGCCTAGAATCTATATGAACCAATGGGAACACTTTCACCCTGTAACTGGAATGATTAACGATAGTGATGATAACATTGTTATGGGAACAGATTTAGAGTTTAATAGTAAACATAATCTTTTTAATAATAATGCAATGCTTGTTTATGGTGCAACAATTAGAAATGATAAAACAGATGATGCTAAAAAGTATCAGTACCGTGATTACTCTACTGTAGTTGTTAATGGTTTTAGAGGACCTACAACACAATTTGCTCAAACACTCTCAGATGTTAGAGGTGACTATGCCTCAAGTAAAAACAGTGACACATTACTCTATGGTTTATATATGCAAGAATCATTTCAACCATCAGAAAATTGGAATATAAACATTGGTGCAAGGGTAGATAAAATTAAGTTTGATATTGATGGAAATGAGATAAAGAAATATGACTTTGGTGCAAAAAATTATGCTGCTGGAGATGGTCTTTACACTATTAAAGAAGATTATTCACTTCTATCTTCAACAATTGGCGCGACATATACATTAACTCCATCATCAAATCTATTTTTTCATATAGCAAGAGGACAGCAAGCTCCAACAGATGGTGAAATTCAAACAAATGATGATAATGATGGCGGTAAAATTGATACAGCAACTTCTACTAACTACGAGATTGGTTTAAAACATAGAAGTGAAGGTTTTATGCTTGATATATCAACATATTATAATACAGTAGATGATGAAATTGTACTTATAACTAAAGATATATCTTCTCGTGTGTACCAAAATGCTGGTAAAACTGACAAAATAGGTTTAGAAGTTAGTGGAGTTTACCAAATAAATAAAGCTTTAGGTGTTGGTGGTAACTATAGTTATAGTAATTATAAATTTGATGAATTTAAAGAGATTGTAGGGTTTGGCACGCGTACTACAGAGGTAAGTCGCGCAGATAATTATCTGCCGTTTATTCCTAAACATTCATATACTCTTTTTGCACAGTATGAAAAAGGAGCGTTTAGCTCGCGTCTTCAAGGTCGTACGTGGGGAAGTTATTACCTAGATAATGCAAACACACAAAAGTATAAAGGTTTTAATTTTGTGACAGATTTAACATTAGCTTATGAGTATAAAGAGCATTTAATTCAATTAAATGTTCAAAATTTATTTGATAAATATTACGCATCTAGTGTTAAAAAAGGTACAACAGGTGGGGCAAGTTATGAAGCAGCAGCTCCAAGAACTGCGATGCTAACATATCGTTATAGTTTTTAGTGATAAATTATAATGATAACTAAGATAAAAAGAGATAAGAGTGATCTGTATGGCTGGCCTATTATAGGGTTTATTTTTAAAAATAAAAAATTTATTGATGGGGTACGCCTTGTAGCTTTTGCACTGTTTACTTATGCGATTTTCTTCGGCTTTTTCTATCCAGCTGAGGAAAATATTTTTACAGTCGCACTTTTTTGGTCACTATTTTGGCCGTTTTTTCTAGTTCTTACACTACCAACATTTGGACGTCTTTTTTGTGGTATTTGTCCACACGGTTTTATGGGAAAATATTTAACCAAAATTGGACGTAAAAAAAAGCTTCCGAAAAGTTTGGAGAATCCTCTTATTGGAGTGCTAACTCTACTAATTATCTATTGGTTTATGATCTATAGCTTCTCTGGCTTTTATAGAAATGGACTATATTCAGCAATATTCTTTTTTACTTTAACACTTATTGCTGCATTTTTCTATTTTAATTATAGAGATATGAGTTATTGTAAAACTTTATGCCCTATTGGTGCAGTAACTAGAAGTTTTTCAAAAGTAAGTTTTACATGGTTGTCTACATATGAAAGTTCATGTTCTAGTTGTAAAACATTTGATTGTGCAAAAGCGTGTACTTACAATCAGCAACCATTTAATTTTAACAAAAATAACTCCATGGCAGACTGTACACTATGTATGGATTGCGCCTCATCTTGTGAAGCTGTAAAGTATGAAGTTAAAAAGCCTGCATTTTCACTTTTAAAACCACTAAAAAGAGCTAAAAGTTTTGAAGTTTGGACATATATTTTTATTATTGCAGCAGCAACATTTGCAATGCAATTGCATCACTCTTTAGGGCGCAGTGCAATATTTGCAGAACTTCCATGGGTTAAAGTAGGAGTTGCTCTAAGGGAGATGTTTCCAACCGCTTCAATTGATTTTGTGGGCTTTAGTGCTTATGTTTTATCATTAATCTTGGCGCTATTGTTTGGTGCTGGTGGGTTGTATATAGCTTCTAAAATTTTAAAATCTGACTTTAAAGTAGTATTTGAGAATTTAGGTTACGCGCTTGCACCTATTATGATTATAGGTGCGCTAAGTCATATTTCGTCATTTTTCTTTTACCATTACTATTCAGATTTAGTCAATGGTTTTAATCAGGCGTTTTTTATTGGTGCTGAAACTATAGAACCACTAGCAACTAGACGAGATGCTTGGGTTAGAATTTTTGGAATATTTCCATACATTGCTATAGTTTTCTCTTTTATCTTAATGGTTAAACGAATGAAGTTTGAGAGTGCATCATTTGGACAAAAGATATTGGCTTTTCCATTTGCTTGGGGAATTGGTGTTCTTTATCTTTTCATGTTAGTATTTAAAATCTATGTGTTTGCTACTTATGGAATGGCTATGCCTCATGGACATTAAATCTATTTTAGCTCAAAAGTAACGCCACTTTTACTAGAGTTAGAATCAGCGCCTACAAGGTACATTTGAGAAAGAGAAATTTTGCCTCTTTTTACTAACTCGTTACGTACTGTTTTAGCTCTATTAAAGGCTATAAAGTGCAACTCATCATCTGTTGCATTTAATTTTTCAAGAAGATACTCTGTTATGATTTTGTCATTTTGTGTATCTGTTTTGAAGTAATGGTACGCACTTTTTAGCCATCTACTTCTCTCATTCTTATTTAGAGTAATAGACTGAAAAGATAGATTGCGATTTTTTTCTAATAGTGTTAAATATTTCTCATTTCGTAGTAGTTCATTTAAATGCTTATGTGCTAATGCTTTAGAATCTATGGTTTCTGAACTCTCTCCTTTTATCTCTAAAGTTAAATTAGGACGTTTATATAGAACTGTCTCTATTGCTGTTATAGTTTTATTTGATTCTTTATCTAAGATACTCTCACCAGCTTTAAACTCTACAAAACTAAAGTCTGAACTATCACCTAAAATTGCTCCTATAATTGAAAATGGAGATGTAACAATGTTTGTAATTAGGTTTAGTATTATTTTAGTTATTAAACCATTTACGCTAAATGATGGATCTGCTGTATCTCCATCTATATCAACATTTATATTTATCTGCTCACTTCTATCTTTTAGTAGGGCAATAGCTAGTGCAAGAGGCGGCTTTTCTACATTTTTAACATTTGAAAGCTCTTTTACCTTTAGGTTATCAAAGTTCATATGGGCATTACCTAAAAGCTTTGATTGCTCTAATGTGTAGTCTAAATTTAAATTTAGTTTTCCTTTATTAAGTGTATATCCTAAAAATTTTGAGCTATATCCTGAGAGTGATACTATGTCTAGGTTAGTAATATATGCTTTAATCTCAGAACTGTTTGCAAATGGTAAAAATGTAGATGAGACATCAATAAAGGCACTACCATTTATTTTAGACGAGAGTTTTAATTTTGAAGGTTTAGATGAATTGGTTGAAAACTCATTAACTGTTACTTTCATGTTATTTAACTCACTTGTAAACTTTGGTTTTACAAATAGGTCGTTGTAGTTTAATGAACTTTTATCTACTCTAATAGTTTTAATATCAATTTCAACTTCATTTTTTGCTGTTCTTGATGTCTCCTTTTGTTTAAATAGAGTCGCTACATTAAACTCTTCATTCTCATATTTATTTAAAAATAAATTCAACTCATTAAATGAAAGCTCTTTTGCACTATATATATTTTTTGTAAAATCTAACTCCATATCTTTTAATGAAAGCTCTTTAATATCTAAAATTTTTTCATTTAAATTGGAGTGTTCAAGGTTAATATCTTTTAGATTTAAATCACCATTGGCTTTAATTGAATCTTTTTTAATAACTAAATCTATCTTAGAAGTAGCAGTACCATTTGTTAGTTTAGCATTTAGAAAATCTGTAGCATATGGCCATAACATTGGCAGTGGAAATGTTAAATCTGTAAAGAGTAGGGCAGATTCTTTTTCAATATTATAAGTTCCATTTACGTGAACTGGGTATTTGCTATCTATCTTAGAATCTAAGAATATAGAAAATAGTCTGTTAGGCTCTTTTTCTAGGACACTTAGAGAGATATTTTTTATAGGTATCGTTAGATTCGGTGTTTTTGACCTATCTATAATTGTTAAATCTGTATTGTTTAGTTTAATGCTTTTTATCTCAAAAGCATGATTACTCTCTTGGTTAATTATAAAACTAGCAGAACCAGAAAGCTTTCCAAGGAGTGTAAACTCTTTTAAGATGGATTCTATATATGTTTTATATTCAACTAAATAGATAGACTTCATATAGACATATATATTTGCATTTAGCTTTGGAGTTAGATTAATGCGCCCCTCAACTGCTAGTTTTTCATTGTTTTGCGAAACTGATGAGAGGTGAAATGTGGTTTTTGTTTTAGAGTTAATGAGAATATTATGCATTTTAAGATTTATTGGCTCTACTGTTTTATGAAAATTTGGTTGTATGAAGTTATCTTGATACTCTATGGTTGCATTAGATAGAAGAAAGTCATTAATTGAGATTGACCAGTTAAACTCTTTAGAGTCCTTATCTTTAGAAGTTTTATTGAGATATTTAGAGAAGTTAAACTTTTTGTTCCTAAATCGCTTAATTGTAATTTTGGCTCTATTAATGTCAAGATAGTTTAGGTGAATGTTCTTCTTAAAAAGAGAGAGCAAATTAAGCTCAGTAGCTATAGAAGATATTGAAAGAACCTCACCACTGTTTTTATTGGAGAAATTAAACCCATTTATTAAGAGATTTAACTTAAGTGGATTTATCTCTAAGTTTTGTATGTCAATAGATGAATTAAATTCATTTGATAGTTTTTGTTCAATAACTGGTTTTAAAAAGTATGGCAATATAAAAAAACCGGTGATAGTGTATAAAAAAAGTAATAGTATAAATAGTTTAAATATTATTTTAGCAAAATTCACAAACGCTCCACAATTTTTTTTTATTATGCTCTTATACAGATTAAAAGGAGCAAAAAATGCGTTCGATAATTGCAGGATTAATAGTGAGTGGATTGTTGATAGTACCAGCATTCGCTGATGTTAAAATAGGACAGAAAGTTTATCTTAAAAAATTTAAAACAAGAACTGGCATAAACGGCACAATGTTTGCGGCAAGTCATACTAAGAAAGAGTGGAATAATCTATTTAAAGATAGGGCTAAGGGGTTTATAGATGAGTACTCTAAACGTTACCCTAGACTTTCAAAATTTTTGAACAAACCAAAAAGTTTAGAAAAAATATTACATGTTGGCGACTTTGCTAAAGAGTACGCTAGTGACAGTGGCAATGTGCCATCTTGTGGTTAAGGAGATAGTCATGTTAAAAATGATAACAATATTTTCAATTCTTTTTGCGTTTGCTTCTGCAGATAATTCTGAGTTGATTTATAAAAAATGTAGTGGTTGCCATGGAATTAATGGTGAGAAAAAAGCACTTGGTCGCTCAGGAATTATTGCAGATATGAGCAAAGAGGATTTAGTTAAAACTATGCTTGGTTATAAAAAGGGTGAAGTAAATAAATATGCAATGGGTGCGCTAATGAAAACTCAACTGATAAGAACTAGTGAAGATGATATTGTGTCTTTAGCTGGGTACATTGCTAGTCTTAAAAAAGACTAGTAGTTAACAGCAACACTATAAGTTGGATCGTCCTCTTCATAGGTACAAAATGGTCCAGCTTTTTTAAGCATTTTTTTACAGTCATTACTTAAATGACGTAGCGATAGGTTCTTATTTTTCTCTTGGTACTTTTTTGTTAAATTATCTATTGCCTCTACACCTGAAGAATCCATAACACGAGTCTGTTTGAAGTCTATTATAACCTTTTGAGGGTCACTATTGACATCAAATTGCTCATTAAAAGATGTCACAGAACCAAAAAACAGAGGACCTTTTAGTTCATATATTTTAGTCTCATCCTCCTTAGAAGTTCTTGCACTAATCTTAGCATGTCTCCAAGCAAATACAAGAGCAGAGATAATAACACCAGAAATTACAGCAATGGCAAGGTCAAATATAATAGTAATGATAGTAGTACTTAGCATTACCGCTGCGTCGCTTCTTGGCATAAATTTAATGTGTGAAAAACTACTCCACTCAAAAGTGGAGATACTAACCATAAACATAATTCCAACTAAAACAGCAACTGGAATCATCGCTATATAGTCTGAAATACTAACAACAAATACAATCAAAAGGGTAGCCGCTGTAATACCAGAGAGTCTTCCTAGTCCACCAGAAGTATAATTAATGATTGATTGACCAATCATTGCACAACCAGCCATTGCTCCAAAGTTACCACAAGTTATATTTCCAACACCTTGAGCAATACACTCTTTATTACCACTTCCTCTAGTTCCACTAAGCTCATCTAAAACAGAAAGAGTAAGAAGTGATTCAATAAGTCCAACAAGAGCAACTAAAATCGCGTAGGGTAACACTGTAATGATTGAATCTATTGAAGTGATAACAGTAGGAATGTGAAATGTAGGTAAATTTCCACTAATATCTGCTAAATCTCCGACTCTTTTTGTATCTAAATCCATTGAAATAACTATTAGCGATATAACAATGATAGCAACAAGTGATGATGGAATAACTTTTGTAAGTTTAGGAAAAAGTTGAATAATTGCCATAGTAGAAGCTACAAGTGAAATCATAATTATTCCCTCACCCTTAAAAAGAGGAAATTGAGCTGTTGCTATAACTATTGCTAAACCATTTACAAAACCATACATCGCAGGTTGTGGAACAAGGCGAATGAACTTACCCATCTTAAAAAGTCCAATAGCTACCTGAATAAACCCTGCTATGATAGTTGCTAATAAAATATGTTCTAAAACAGTTTGTGCAAGCTGGTCAGCTGGAAGATTTAAAGGCTTTAGTTTTTCAGTAACTAAAAGTCCAAGAGAGATAAGCACAACAGCCACAGCCCCAGTAGCTCCACTAATCATTCCTGGTTTACCACCAATTAAAGCAGTTACAAGACCTAAAATAAAAGCAGTATAAAGTCCAACAAGTGGACTAACCCCAGCAATAATAGAAAAAGCAATAGCTTCAGGAACAAGAGCAACAGCTACAACAGTACCAGAGAGTATGTCGTTTTTAATATTTGAATTTTTATAGTTTGAAAGAGTGAACAATTATATCCTTCAATAAATGGAAATTTTGCGCGGACTATATCTAAATTGAGGTAAGAGGTAGCTGTGTTTATTGTTTAATAAATGATTTTCAATATAAAAGTATAAATAATATAGACTATAAAATTTCTGCATAATTATAAACAAAATTAATCTTGAACATTACTTATTTCTTACGAGCATTTATAAATAATTAAAATAAAACAAGATACCATACTGATTAAATTTTTAATAATAAAAAATAATATTCTAATATTAGAAAAGGTTCAAATGAAAATTAAATTAGAAATGGTGAGTAGAGGTGGTTTATATGCAAATGAAAGATAATGGTATTAGAGAAATAGATTATGATTATATTACAGAAAAATGTTAAAAAAAGGTGTACATACTTCAAAAGCAAAATATACAAAAAGTAAGTTGGAGTTTTATCTCGTATGCAGTTGTACGATTAGTTGATTCAAACCACGATAATGTCATAAATAGAAGAGATGAACTATTTGCAAGATTGCAAATCTGGAACGATACAAACCAAGACGCAAAAGCTGGGAAAAATGAATTACAAAGCCTAAGCGAAGCAGGTATAAAAGAGATAGACCTAAACATAGTAGAGACAAACATAGAGATAAACGGAAACCTCCTAAGTGAAGCTAGTAAATATACAGATGATGAGGGAAATAAAGAACTAGCAGCAGATATACAACTAGCAACTGACGCAAAAGATACTAAAGTAGAAATTGAAGATATTCCAAACTTTACAATAGAGAACTACTATAAGTTAAACTTAAATAGTTTAAATATAGAAGCTCTTTCATCTTGTACTATAGATGAAAAGGTAGCTTAATGATTGGATTGATACTTTTAATTATCTTAGTAATTTATGTAGTAGTAGTAAAATATATATATAAATTGCTAAAAGATGAGTTTTCCAATAAAAAATATATATCTAAATTAGTGTTAGCACTTTTTATATTACTTCCAACTTATGACATCTTTATAACATATATACTTAGTGGGTATTACTGTTTAACTACTCCAAGTACATATATAGAAAAGAAAGTGGAATATCCAGAAAGTATCTATTGGGAAGACAATGTTTATCCTGGTTTCAACGATGAAGATAGAAAGTTGATGATAATGAACTACCTCGATGGAGTTCACTTAAAAAGAATGGCACTTAATGGTGATGATGAGAAAGTATATGTTTATGAGATAGATAAAAATATATATAAAGATTTAAAACATAATAAATATAAATATAAATATAAACATGAGCAATATGCAAATATAATCTTAAAAACTCAAAAAATATATACTAAGCAAACCATGCCAAAGATGAACTATACGGTAACGTTTAATGAAATAGAACTTAATTCATTTACAAGGAAGTTTCTCTATTCAGATGAGACAAAAGTGATAGACAATAAAGACAATGAAGTTGTAGCTTATAACAGAAGATATATGAGGTTTGCATATAACATCTTTCCTGATATTGCTTTGGGAGATATTTATTATGTTCAAGACCCAGTTTGTGGTGGTAATAATTATGGGTTTGAGCGAGATATTTTTTTATACAAAGGTTTTTATAGTTCAGGGAGACATATAGAAGGTGCCAATGGCTATTTATATCAAAAATACATAAAAGGAGAAAAATAAAATGAATGCAAATACAGTAACAACAATGGGAATAATTTCAAATGAGGTTTATGATGAAAATAATATATATTTCACTGATAAAGAAAAAACGTTAAATGCCAACAACACAACCTACAAAGTCCTAAACCACACTCCAGATACAACACTAAGTGGTTTTAATGCTCTTTTACTTCAAGAGATAGGAACTAGTAATTATGTGATAGCCTTTAGAGGGACAGAAGCTACATCTAGTCTAAGTGATATAGTAACAGATATTTTAGCAGGAACATATAATATCAATTTACAATATGACAATGCTATAGATTTTGTTAATGAAGCATTAAAAATAGATGGAATCTCAGAAACAAATTTAACTCTTACTGGACATTCTTTAGGGGGTATTCTAACGCAACAAGTTGGTGCTACACTTGGAATAAAAGGATATGCTTATAATCCTTGGGGGAGTAACACTTTAGCGAAATATTCAGAAAGTGGGACATTAAATATAGTGGCAAGGTTGCTAGAGATAGTGGGTGTATATACTCCAACAGCTGAAACATTTGCAAAAAACAATATATTAAATATCTCATATCAAGATTCAGGAATAATAAATGGAGATATACTATCAAATTTTCTTACAGGCTTAACATCTAAACATTTAGGTGATTTATTGCCTATTTGGGGTGAGAACATAGGTCTATCAGGACACTTAATAACACCTTTGAATAATGCTATTAAACATTATAATGAAGTGCTGACACATTTTACTAATAGTACAACTTTACTTGATTTGACAAAAGTATATGCTACTTCAAGTAATATGAGTGAATCAGGATATGAAAAAGTAGAATATACATTTAATGACTTAAATATTAAAAACTATACAGATTTAACTTTTGATTTATTAGTTAATCAAACTACATCAGAGTTAAATTCAAAAGAGGTCTCAAACCTCTATGCACTACAACACCTAAACCCGTTTGCAATAAAAGGTGAACTTTCAGCATATGACAATATAAATCCGAATGATTACTCAGATATTTACATGAAAGATAGAGCCACCTTTTTATATGAAGTAATGAATAAAGGAAATACAGGTGATATTCGTGCAAAAAATCATTATGTGGATATAGATGATGATGTAGAGTTTAACGGTTATAAAAACATTGTTACCTTTGGTTCAGATGCTGATGATGTGATAGAGGGAACTGACAGAGAATTTGAGGGAGATAGACTTTATGGAGAAGGCGGTAGTGATACAATAGTTGGTAAAAAAGGCAATGATTACATAGAAGGTGGCAAAGGTTCAGACGAACTTCATGGTGGCGAAGGTCAAGATACAATATATGCAAATGCAAATGTTGATAAGCAGTATGATGTAGATAATGGTTTTACAGACAGACTATATGGAGATAGTGGTGATGATACCTTAATTGGTTCAGTTGGCAAAGATGAACTATATGGAGGATTAGATTTCGATACCTACATAGTAAATAACGGTGATACTATAACAGATTCTGATGGTAAAGGGAATATTAAACTAGATGGAATAGACCTAAGCGGAAGAAAAACAAAACTACCAAATACAGATATGTATGAAGATGAAACATATGTATATGAAGAGATAAATGGAACTCTAGTTGTTACAAAGAAACAAGATGGAGGTACGCTAACAATAAATGAGTGGAGCAATGAAGAGCTAGGAATAAACCTAAGTGAAAATAATAATATAGAAATAAATGTATCAGATGCAAGCGCATTAGCTTCAGAAGGGGCGATGGTATTTTTAATAAGCTTGTCAAGACCATTAGATGATGGTGAAAAACTTAGTGTAAATGTATTTGATGAGACACTTAACTTTGAAAGTGGTGATCAGACTAAAACATATACATATATAATTGAAAATAATATAAGTAAAACATTTACTATAACACCTGAGGGAACCTATAACGGTACTGAAGATGTAAACGTCATAACAAACCAAGGAACAGGAACAGTTATAGCAGTTAAAGATGATGATGCAAGATATGACCCACTAGCACTAGATACCTCTAAAGATGGCTTCATCTCAACAAGCTCATTAGAAGAATCAAATACTTACTTTGATATAACAGGTGATGGACTAAGAGAGAGAGTAGGCTGGATAAAAGATGAAGATGCCTTGCTTGTATATGATAAAAATGAAAATAACCAAATAGATGGAATAAACGAAGTATTTGGAAACCTAAATGAGAGTGGTTTTGCTGAACTAAAAAGATTAGTTGATTCAAACCACGATAATGTCATAAATAGAAGAGATGAACTATTTGCAAGATTGCAAATCTGGAACGATACAAACCAAGACGCAAAAGCTGGGGAAAATGAATTACAAAGCCTAAGCGAAGCAGGTATAAAAGAGATAGACCTAAACATAGTAGAGACAAATATAGAGATAAACGGAAACCTCCTAAGTGAAGCTAGTAAATATACAGATGATGAGGGAAATAAAGAACTAGCAGCAGATATACAACTAGCAACTGACGCAAAAGATACTAAAGTAGAAATTGAAGATATTCCAAACTTTACAATAGATGAAAGTACCAAAGACTTACCAAAACTCCATGGAACTGGTTTAGTCTATGATAGTTTCATTCTGTATAACATAGATGAAGAGTTTAAAGCAGTAGCAAAAAAGATGAGTACCAATATGGAACTAACCGCTACGCAGTTTGATACATTTATAGAGGGATGGTCAGGTTACACTGGGATGCAAAAAACTTTGCAAGAAAAATATAACAGAATTTTAAAGTCCAATAATAATTTACAGATAAAAATTAAAGAGGTAGCATAAATGTCAGGAATTATAAGCGGACCAATAATCTTATTTTATATATTCATAGCATATTTAATATATAAAACAATTTTAATAGCAACACAAAAAAAGATTTTATCAAGAGTTATATTTGCTCTTATTCTAACATTTCCTTTTTGGGACTTAATGGCTCAAAAAGTTATTAAGACTTATTACCAAGCTTTTTTAATGGAGCCTAAAATTTACGCTATGCCTGAGTTTGATACGGATGGTAGGGTTGAGAGTTTGGGGTTGATTAACATAAAATGGGAAGTGTCAGATAATAGTTTAAATATAAATAAAAACTATTATTCAAAATACGTTAAAGATTATATAGAGTTATATATTTTTAATTGGAAGTCAATTGATAAAAAAGAAAAAATAAAACTTTTTTTAAATATGAATGATAAAAAAGTAACATTTAATTACATTGATACATCTCAAGCTAGGTACCAGTTGGTAAGTTATCCAGCTGATAATAAGTTGTTTGGGTTGTATCAAATAAAACAATACCAAATGATTGATACTAAAAATAAAAATATTTTGGGTGAATCTACAAGCATAGATTTTTCTGAGAAGTTTGCATACTTTAGGGAAAATATTTTGTTCTTGGTTACTGGAAATGGTATTGGTATGTATTCTGTATGGGGATTGGGCGGTTACGGCAATTTAATGAAAAAATTAGGTTTAAAATTAAAAGGATAAAAAATGACTAACGTAAATAAAATACAAGATTATGGATTATTAGCAGAGTTGGCTTATATGAAGCTTGAAAATTTTGATGGCAATATTTCTAATAATGATGAGTTGAAAGAATTCATAAATATATCTAAAAAAGATGGAAAAGATTTAACTGATGTACAAATAGAAGAACTTACGGGCATATCATTCGACAGAAAACAAGATATGATAAACCTCCTAGACAAATATGAAATAGTAGGGTCTAGCAGTGACAACGGAACTTTTGAAAGCGATTTCCAAGGAATACTAGTACAAGAAAAAGGTACAGAAAAGTATACAGGTGCATTTAGAGGAACAGATAGTTTTACAGATATAAGTAATGATATTCTCGGAGTTGGTATAGCAGATTATAACTTTCAATATAACGAAGCAAAAGAGTTTATTGTAGATATGATGAATACTAAAGAGATAGATAAAAGCAACCTAACACTTACAGGACATTCACTAGGAGGAATAGAAGTACAACAATTAAGTATGGAATTTCAAATAGAAGGTTATGCGTTTAATCCATTTGGTTCTTCAGGATTGTTAGATGATTTAATTTTAAATAACCCAGACAATATAGCCTTTGCAAATGAAAATATTTATACTATCTCTTACAATGATTTTGGAACTATAAATGGAGATCCACTTTCTAACTTTGCTACAAACCTAATGAATACAGAACATGTTGGAACAAAAATTAACTTATATGGTAAAGAGTTAGGATTAGACGCACATAGCGGAGCAAATCTAAATATATTAATAGATGAACATATCCAAAATGGTTTTAATCTTGATGATATTAAAGATTATAATCAACAATTAAGTAATCTTTTTTGGGAACAAATGGATAATCAAAATGTTGATATTACAGCAACAATAAAAGATGGTAACACATACGATTTTACAATATTAAAAGATGATAATGATTTAACATTTATGCTTGATGGAACCACTGATTTTAATAAAATTTATGATGATTTTTTTGCATATTCAAATAAAGATTTACATTTAACAAATACAACTACAGACCAAACCTACACGATAGAAAAGGGCGATACTCTATCAGGATTAGCACAAAAGTTTCAAGTAACCATAGAAGAACTAATAGCTAGCAACGCATGGCTAACTGAAGAAAATAGAATAAGTGATGACCTAAGTTACGCCCTAATAAAAATCGGAGAAAAATTAACTCTACCTGATAATTCCTACTTTAAAGCAACAGGTGATGGACATCCACCAGAGTCTCCACTATTTATAAGACGTCATGATCCACTAGCACTAGATATGGATAAAGATGGCTTTATCGATATATATTCGCTAAATGAGTCAAACGCATACTTTGATTTAACAGGTGATGGTATAAAAGAGAAAGTTGGCTGGATTAAAGATAATGATTCACTTCTTGCTTACGATAAAGATGAAGATGGTCATATAGATGGAATTAATGAAGTATTTGGAAATCCAACCACAAGCGGATTTGATGAGCTTCGAGAGGTAGCAGATTCAAATTTTGATTCAAAAATAGATAGACGTGATGAACTCTATAATAGATTACAACTATGGAGTGATAAGAACGCAGATGGAATAAGCCAAGAGGGTGAACTTACATCTCTTAAACAAGAGGGTGTGGTTTCAATTGATTTAAACGCAATAGAGACAAGTATAGAAGTAAATGGAAGTATGATTAATGAAGCTTCACACTATACAGATACCAATAATAATTTAGAACTAGCAGCAGATGTTCACTTAGTGTTTGATGCAAGAAACACAACAATAGATCCAAGAGATATAGAAGGTCTTGAAATTGATCTAAGTACCACAGAACTACCAACCTTAAGAGGATATGGTCTAGTTATAGATAGCTTCTACCAATATAATCTAAATGATGATTTTAAAATATTAGCCAAAGAATATACACAAGATATTTCAAAACTCTCAGGTGAATTTGATGCCTTTTTAGAAGGATGGTCAGGTTACACTGGGATGCAAAAAAATATGCAAGATAAATATAATTTAGATGAACCAGTAAATATAACAGATTTAGATAAAAAAGTATGGATCTATGAACAGTTCATTGCTAGAAGAGATTTTAGCCCCACTATTGAGAGTAACTTAGAAAGCTATGCACTTCTCGCTTCCAAAGGAGAAAACTATTCGCCAATTAATAGCGGTAGATATGCAACCGATACAATCAATAACGCCTACAATGAGTTTTTAAATAGAACCAAAGCCTCTTTTGCTATTCAAACATTTTTTAAAGATGTTATTGAGGGTATAGAATATAATAGGGGATTAGATGAATATACAATAACAGATAAGGCAACACTTCATAGTAACATCATAGACTATATGAATAACACTACCATAGAGTTAGAAAAAAAACTATTTCTAACTTCCACAATAAACGCCCTAGAGACAACATTCCTAGACTTCAATGCAACAGAAGTGACGAACGCAATAGAGAACAACCTTCTAAAAACATTCGTATCACAGATACTAAGTGACCAATTAACAGTACACGTATTCGAGCCAAATGGCGCACACTTTTATAAAGGTAACCTAGATACATTTGACATAAACTCTTTACAGCAAAACATTAATGAAAGCTCACTAGTTTTAGGGACAGATACTAATGAGGTAATCCTCTCCAAAGGCTCTACTATCTTAGCTGGTAAGGGTGATGATGTTATCTTAGGATATGGGGCAAATGACACCATAAACGCACAAAATGGAGATGAGACTTTGAATAATAGAGCAGTAAATACTAACATAAGAAAAGTAGCATAAATGTCAGGAATTATAAGCGGACCAATAATCTTATTTTATATATTCATAGCATATTTAATATATAAAACAATTTTATCAGCAACACAAAAAAAGATTCTATCCAGAGTTATATTTGCTCTTATTCTAACATTTCCTTTTTGGGACTTAATGGCTCAAAAAGTTATTAAGACTTATTACCAAGCTTTTTTGATGGAGCCTAAAATTTATGCTTTACCTGAAGTTGACGTGGATGGTAGGGTTGAGAGCTTGGACTTGGGGGATAGGCTAAATTGGCTTGAAAAGAAAAAAGAAGATATTTTGAATGAATATCTTGAAAATATATATGGAAAAATATTAGAGGAAAAAATAAAATTTTTAGATTTCACTTTTAATATTAAAGGAGAAAATAAAATCTATAGATTTTATTTAGAAGATAAAAAAGTAAAACATAAAGTTCTAGATGAAGCACAAGCCAAATATAAGATAGTGGTAACTAAGCCTAAATTTCATTTAGGTTTGTATCAAACTTTTTCTTACAAATTGGTAGAGACTTCAAATAATAAAGTTTTGGCAGAAGCTAGAACTTTATACTTTTTGGATGTAGATTTTTTTGATTTTAGAAATATATTGCCAGCATCTGCTAGGGTGGTTAGAAGTTTGAATGATTTTGAAGAGATGATGAAAAAAGTTTTTGGTGTAAAAAGATTTTACTAACAAATAAAATAAAAGGGATATAAAGATGACAGATTTAACAAAAGTACAGGATAACGGATTATTAGCAGAGTTGGCTTACTTGAAATTAGAAAGTGATAAGTTTGTAGGTAATATTAGTAATAAAGTAGATATAGAAGTATTTTTGAACCATAAAGATTTTAAAACATACACAGATAGTGAATATGAAGAAGCAACAGGAATAAAACCAAATAGAAAAAATGAAATACTAAACCTCCTAGACAAATATGAAATAGTAGGGTCTAGCAGTGACAACGGAACTTTTGAAAGCGATTTCCAAGGAATACTAGTACAAGAAAAAGGTACAGAAAAGTATACAGGTGCATTTAGAGGAACAGATAGTTTTACAGATATAAGTAATGATATTCTCGGAGTTGGTATAGCAGATTATAACTTTCAATATAACGAAGCAAAAGAGTTTATTGTAGATATGATGAATACTAAAGAGATAGATAAAAGCAACCTAACACTTACAGGACATTCACTAGGAGGAATAGAAGTACAACAATTAAGTATGGAATTTCAAATAGAAGGTTATGCGTTTAATCCATTTGGTTCTTCAGGATTGTTAGATGATTTAATTTTAAATAACCCAGACAATATAGCCTTTGCAAATGAAAATATTTATACTATCTCTTACAATGATTTTGGAACTATAAATGGAGATCCACTTTCTAACTTTGCTACAAACCTAATGAATACAGAACATGTTGGAACAAAAATTAACTTATATGGTAAAGAGTTAGGATTAGACGCACATAGCGGAGCAAATCTAAATATATTAATAGATGAACATATCCAAAATGGTTTTAATCTTGATGATATTAAAGATTATAATCAACAATTAAGTAATCTTTTTTGGGAACAAATGGATAATCAAAATGTTGATATTACAGCAACAATAAAAGATGGTAACACATACGATTTTACAATATTAAAAGATGATAATGATTTAACATTTATGCTTGATGGAACCACTGATTTTAATAAAATTTATGATGATTTTTTTGCATATTCAAATAAAGATTTACATTTAACAAATACAACTACAGACCAAACCTACACGATAGAAAAGGGCGATACTCTATCAGGATTAGCACAAAAGTTTCAAGTAACCATAGAAGAACTAATAGCTAGCAACGCATGGCTAACTGAAGAAAATAGAATAAGTGATGACCTAAGTTACGCCCTAATAAAAATCGGAGAAAAATTAACTCTACCTGATAATTCCTACTTTAAAGCAACAGGTGATGGACATCCACCAGAGTCTCCACTATTTATAAGACGTCATGATCCACTAGCACTAGATATGGATAAAGATGGCTTTATCGATATATATTCGCTAAATGAGTCAAACGCATACTTTGATTTAACAGGTGATGGTATAAAAGAGAAAGTTGGCTGGATTAAAGATAATGATTCACTTCTTGCTTACGATAAAGATGAAGATGGTCATATAGATGGAATTAATGAAGTATTTGGAAATCCAACCACAAGCGGATTTGATGAGCTTCGAGAGGTAGCAGATTCAAATTTTGATTCAAAAATAGATAGACGTGATGAACTCTATAATAGATTACAACTATGGAGTGATAAGAACGCAGATGGAATAAGCCAAGAGGGTGAACTTACATCTCTTAAACAAGAGGGTGTGGTTTCAATTGATTTAAACGCAATAGAGACAAGTATAGAAGTAAATGGAAGTATGATTAATGAAGCTTCACACTATACAGATACCAATAATAATTTAGAACTAGCAGCAGATGTTCACTTAGTGTTTGATGCAAGAAACACAACAATAGATCCAAGAGATATAGAAGGTCTTGAAATTGATCTAAGTACCACAGAACTACCAACCTTAAGAGGATATGGTCTAGTTATAGATAGCTTCTACCAATATAATCTAAATGATGATTTTAAAATATTAGCCAAAGAATATACACAAGATATTTCAAAACTCTCAGGTGAATTTGATGCCTTTTTAGAAGGATGGTCAGGTTACACTGGGATGCAAAAAAATATGCAAGATAAATATAATTTAGATGAACCAGTAAATATAACAGATTTAGATAAAAAAGTATGGATCTATGAACAGTTCATTGCTAGAAGAGATTTTAGCCCCACTATTGAGAGTAACTTAGAAAGCTATGCACTTCTCGCTTCCAAAGGAGAAAACTATTCGCCAATTAATAGCGGTAGATATGCAACCGATACAATCAATAACGCCTACAATGAGTTTTTAAATAGAACCAAAGCCTCTTTTGCTATTCAAACATTTTTTAAAGATGTTATTGAGGGTATAGAATATAATAGGGGATTAGATGAATATACAATAACAGATAAGGCAACACTTCATAGTAACATCATAGACTATATGAATAACACTACCATAGAGTTAGAAAAAAAACTATTTCTAACTTCCACAATAAACGCCCTAGAGACAACATTCCTAGACTTCAATGCAACAGAAGTGACGAACGCAATAGAGAACAACCTTCTAAAAACATTCGTATCACAGATACTAAGTGACCAATTAACAGTACACGTATTCGAGCCAAATGGCGCACACTTTTATAAAGGTAACCTAGATACATTTGACATAAACTCTTTACAGCAAAACATTAATGAAAGCTCACTAGTTTTAGGGACAGATACTAATGAGGTAATCCTCTCCAAAGGCTCTACTATCTTAGCTGGTAAGGGTGATGATGTTATCTTAGGATATGGGGCAAATGACACATATATCTACAATAAAGGTGATAACAAAGATACCATCTATGATGGAGGCGGAAGCGATAAACTACAGTTAGAGGGTGTTGCTTTAGAAGATATCACCATTAAAGCAAACGGTGCTGATTTAATCCTTGCTGTAAAAGAGGAGGGAAAAAGTTACGATGAGCTTAGTGATGTAATAACACTTAAAGATTGGAAAAGTACAAACCACCGAATAGAAGATATTGTATTTTCAGATGGAAGACAATTAGATGTTTCAACGCTCATCAGCGAACACTTTGTGACAAATAAAGATGATAATGTAGATTTAACCAATAATAATGACATCATAAACGCACAAGATGGAGATGATACTATCCATGCACTTGGTGGTGATGATACTTTAATTGGTGGGGCTGGTAATGACACACTCTTTGGAGAAAGTGGTAATGACATTTTACAAGGTGCACTAGGCAACGACATCTTAGATGCAGGAGAGGGAAATGATACCTACATTTATAACAGAGGTGATGGAAGAGATAGCATTATGGACAGTTCAGGTAGTGATACCCTTCAGTTAGGTGAAGGAATTACAAAAGATGACATCTTAGTCTCAATGAATAAAGATAGTGATGATGCCATCATAGCCATTAATGAAGAGGGAAAAACATTTGATGAGCTTAGTGACACCATCGTTATTAAGAATTGGAAAAATAGCGTTAATCAATTGGAAAATATTTTATTAAGCGATGGCACACAAATCTTTTTAGATGAGTTTTTAAAAGGCACAGATTTAGATGATGTGTTGCAATATGGAAATAACTCTGTAATTGTTGATGCTAAAGATGGTAATGACACAATAACATCAGGTAGCGGAAATGACACCTTAATAGGCGGAACAGGGGATGATACACTTACTTCAGGAGCAGGAAATGATAGCTTAAAAGGCGGTTCTGGTGACGATTTGTTACAAGGAGGCTTAGGCAATGATTTGTATATTTTTAATCGCGGTGATGGTAAAGATATTGTGTATGATGATTATAAATATGGGCACAACAACGGATTACAAAAGAATGCTGGTGATGATACACTTAAATTAGGTGAAGGTGTTAATAAAGAGGATGTGATTGCTATTGTTAAACAAGGTTCAAATGATTTACTTATTGGTATCGCACAAGAAGGTAAAAGCTTTGATGAATTAAGTGATGTTGTTACATTAAAAGAGTGGTTAAATTCAAATAACAGAATTGAGCATATCCTTTTGAGTGACGGAACTGAAGTTACTCTTAATGAAGTTCAGCAACCTACTGAATCAGATGATTATCTAGTGTATGGTGATAGTAAAATTAATATAAATTTATTAGGTGGCAATGACACAATTGAAACAGGTAGCGCAAATGACACATTAGCAGGTGGAAGTGGTGATGATACTTTATCCTCAAATGGTGGTGCTGATACTCTTAAGGGGCAAGATGGCAATGACACACTTATAGGCGGAACAGGAGATGATACCATTGACGGTGGGGCAGACAATGACACCCTTCAAGGAGAAAATGGTAATGACACATTAATAGGTGCAACTGGAGATGACACACTAGAAGGTGGATTAGGTAATGATACCTATCTGTTTGCTAGAGGTGACGGCAAAGACATCATTTATGATGATTACCGCTATGGTAACAATTACCAAGGTAGCGCTGGAAATGACACTCTTAAATTTGATGAAGGCATAACAAAAGCTGACCTTGCCGTTAAAACCCAAGGAAATGACCTCATTATTGCACTAAAAATTGAGGGTAAAACTTTTGAAGAGTTAAGCGATAAAGTCACTATGAAAGAGTGGTTTAATTCTAATAATCGCATAGAGAATTTTACACTAGCTGATGGAACTCAAATTGGTTTAGATGAAATATTGCAAGGAACAGAGGGGAATGACTATCTGATATTTGGTGATGAAAATACAATAGTTAACGCATTTGGTGGAGATGATAGTGTTACAACTGGAAGTGGGGATGACAATATAGATGGTGGTGCAGGAGATGACACCATATATTCTAATGGTGGGGATGATACTCTTAGTGGCGGAGCAGGTCAAGATATATTAAGCGCAGGTATCGGAAATGACGTACTCGATGGCGGCATAGGAGCAGATAGATTAGATGGTGGAAGTGGTAATGACACCTATCTATTTGAGCAAGGAAGTGGTAAAGATATTGTAATAGACAAAGCAGGAATTGACACACTTAAATTAGGAACAGATATTACTAAAGATGATATAGTGGTTAAAGCACAAGGAAATAATCTACTTATTGGACTCAAAAAAGATGGGATACCATTTGATGATTTGAGTGATGTTATTACGCTTGATAATTGGAAAGATAGTAATACACGTATAGAAAACTTTGAGTTAAGTGATGGAACTCAGCTACGGCTTGATGAGATTCAAATAGGAACAGAGGGTGATGATTATCTAATCTTTAATTCTCAAGATACGACTGTAAATGCGTTAGGTGGAAATGACACTGTTATTACAGAGAATGGAAATGACACAATAGATGGTGGTGCAGGAGATGATATCATAATCTCAGTGGGTGGAAATGACACTATAAACGCAAGTGAGGGGAATGATACTGTAGATGCAGGAGTCGGAAACGATAAATTAATAGGTGGAATAGGTAATGATAACTTACAAGGAGGTATAGGAAATGATACATATATTTTTGCACGAGGTGACGGTAAAGATAACATTTTAGACATCATTGGAAGTGATACCTTAGAATTTGCAGAAGGTATTACTAAAGATGATTTGATTATTAAACAAGATGGATATGATTTGATTGTTAGTTTAAAAGAAGTTAGTAAAAGTATTGATGAGCTGAGTGACAAAATAACTATTTCTGGCTGGTTTAATCATGATAATAATATTGAAAATTTTAGCTTTAGTGATGGTACTGTTTGGTCTAACACAGAGATAGCAGGTACATTTGTAGATATAAGCGTAGCAGGAGCTTTGAACTCAATACCTGGTTCAATACTAAGGGGTGATAAAGGTGATGATGCTTATATATACAGCCGGGGTAATTTTACTGTAGTTATTGATGATACAAGCTACTACAATGATATAGAGATAAACGCAGGAGATGATACTTTATATTTTTCTTCAGATATTACAAAAAATGATGTAACAATAGGTATTAATGGAGACAACCTTATTATTAAAATAGAAGGTTCGCATGATACTTATGAAGAGTTACAAGATGCAGTTCTTGTAAAAGATTGGAAAAATCCTAATAGAGGGATAGAAAAAATTATATTTGGTGATGGTGAAGAATTAATTATAGATAAAAATGGAACCTATGAAGAGATACCTTTTCATGACAATTGGACATTTAATCGCTACTATATTTACGGTGATGAAGATAATACATTTAGTGGTACCGCAAGTGATGAAACAATATATGCGGGCAAAGGTGATGACATTATTACTGGTGGGAGTGGCAATGATACCATTGATGGAGGTTTAGGTAATGACACGATTAGTGGCAATAATGAGAATGATATTTTAAAAGGTGGAGAGGGAAATGATATTATCGATGGTGGGCAGGGTAATGATACTTATATCTTTAACAATGGTGATGGTCAAGATATAATATATGACTATGCTGGCAATGACACGATACAGTTTTTAGAAGGCATCAGCCAAGATGATTTAATCATAAAAATAGATGCTAATAACCTAATCGTAGCTCTCAAAGAAGATGATATAGCGTTTGAGAATCTTAACAATAAAATAACAATTACAGATTGGATGAAGGCTAATAATAGTATCGAAACATTCAAGTTTTTTGATGGTACGAGTATTAGTGCTACAGAGATGGTATCTTTAGTATCTACAGATGGCGATGATAATATTTTTGGGTCAGAGTTAGATGATGTAATAAACGCTAGAGCAGGTAATGATACAGTTGATGGGAATATAGGTAATGATACTTTATTTGGCGGAGCAGGCAATGATACAATTGATGGGAATAGAGGAAATGATACGATAAGTGGCGGAGTTGGAGAAGATATACTTCACGGCTCATGGGGTAATGATACTTATCTCTTTAATCGTGGAGATGGTAAAGATACAATGTTTGATTATATTCCTCATCGGTATGGCACTAATATTCAAAATGCAGGTAACGATATTCTACAGTTTGGTGAAGGTATCAGTCAAGATGACCTAATCATAAAAACAGATAATACTAATCTAATAGTAGCTCTTAAAGAAGAGGGTATAGCGTTTGAGGATTTAAGTGACAAGATTACGATTACAGATTGGAGTGGGACTAATAATAGTATTGAGACATTTAAGTTTGTGGATGGAACTCAAATTAGTGTTATTGAGATTATATCTATGGTTGCTACAGATGGTGATGATACTATTTATGGTTCAGAACAAAATGACATAATAGAAGGCGGAGCAGGCAATGATACAATTGATGGGAATAGAGGAAATGATACGATAAGTGGCGGAGTTGGAGAAGATATACTTCACGGCTCATGGGGTAATGATACTTATCTCTTTAATCGTGGAGATGGTA
>Ga0316205_10000675_pt1 | contig 55793 bp, 56 predicted proteins | sample 3monthpyrite_MG_FD_204941 | JGI IMG/M metagenome (GOLD analysis project Ga0316205, IMG submission 204941) | Microbial mat bacterial communities from mineral coupon in-situ incubated in ocean water Damariscotta River, Maine, United States -... | ecosystem: Environmental > Aquatic > Marine >...
TCATGTGTCGACCCATTACTACGCCTGGGAAATGGTCGCCTGGCTGCTGATCGGCGCATTGGCACTGAACACAATGCTGGCTACCGGCACCCGGCTTGCCACACTGGCCGCGACCTTTCTGATTGCGTTGGGCGCGGGCGGCTGGGCGTTTCAGGGTGCGTCCGCCATGATCGACATCGCCGATCCCAATACCCGATCCTATTCGATGTCCCGCTATCTGCTGGCGCAAAAACTCAATCCCACCTTGCCCGCAGACACCCGTGTCGGGGCTTGGAATGCGGGCGCCTTGGGCTATTTCCTGCAGCGCCCCGTTGTGCCGCTGGATGGCATCGTCAATGACCGCGACTTTCTGGAGCGCATGGAACAGGACTTGCCGATCCGCGACTACCTGATCGAACAGCGCATCGAATACCTGATTGACCATAACAACCCGGACCTGACATTGCGACGGGGCCAGCGACGCGACGAAACCACACCGTTTCGCAATCTGATCGACTGGGCAGACCTGGAATTGGTCGATCAAATTGGTGAAATCAGAATGTATCGCTTCACCCCGGTTGCCGCCCGATAGCATCGCGGCAAGACTGGACTTTTCCGCGCAACCCAACAATGCTGGGTCCAGCAAAAAGAGGGGAAACATCATGCAAATTCGCACTGCATTTCTTGCCACCACAATTCTGGCCACGGCCGCAACTGCGGCCCAAGCCCAAAACACCTGCGCACAGGGCAATACCATCGCCGATGGGGTTCTGACCATCGCGACCGGCAACCCCGCCTATTACCCCTGGGTGATGGACGACGCGCCAGAAAGCAAACAGGGCTTTGAGGCCGCCGTGGCCTATGCGGTTGCCAACAAGATGGGCTTCGCCGACGATCAGGTGGTCTGGACCAGATCCAGCTTCGATCAGGCCATCCAGCCAGGCGCCAAGGATTTCGACTTCAACCTGCAGCAATATTCCATCACCGCGGAACGCGACGCCGTAGTTGATTTCTCCCTGCCCTATTATTCGGCACCGGCCGCCGTGCTGTGCAGCGCCTGCGGCGGGGAAGGCTCTGGCGTGGGCGGCCTTTCCGCACTCAAGTCACTGAAATGGGGCGCGGCTGCCGGCACAACCGCGGGCGGCATGATCCAAGAGCTGATCGGGCCCGACAGTTCAGTCCTGCTGTATGACGACAGCGCCGATGTGACAGCGGCTATGCAGGCAGGCCAGATTGACGCCTCCCTGTTTGACCTGCCCACCGCGCTATATCTTGGGGCAGTTGTCCTGGATAACGGTTCTGTATTGGGGCAATTCTCGGCCGATCTCAGTGAAAACCCTGACCAGTTCGGCTTGCTCATGGAAGAAGGCAATCCGCTGAAAACCTGTGTAGATGCCGCACTGACCGAGTTGATCGACAGCGGGGAACTGGCCGCGATTGAGGCCGAATGGCTGCAAGATGCCACCGATGTGCCGCTCTTGAAGTAAGCCAAGCCGTTGAGCAAACAAGAAAATACCGGGGCGGTGAAAATCGCCCCGACCCTGACACGCCGCGAAATCTATGAACGCGGCGTGCGCAGACGCTCAATCGTCGTGGCCAGCCTCAGCACGGCGACTGTGCTGCTGGCACTGGTCATCCTGATCCCCATGGCTCCGGGGTGGGAAGCCGTCAAGAAAAGCTTTTTCAACTGGGACATTTTCGCCAGGACATTCCCGACGCTGCTCAGCGCCTTCTTGCTGGATGTCATGATATTCGCCTGGTGCGCGCCCGCCATTGCCATTCTGGGCCTCGCGGTGGCGCTGGCGCGCGACGCCCGATCACCGGCGCTTTACCCGTTGCGCCTGTTTGGCATGCTCTACACCGACATCTTCCGCGGCATCCCGGTCATTCTGGTGATTTATCTGATCGGCTTTGGCGTGCCTGGGTTAGGCCTGCCGCGCCCCTGGAATTCGCCCTATATCTGGGGCTCTTTGGCGCTGATCTTGACCTATGCGGCCTATGTGGCCGAGATTTTCCGCTCTGGCATAGAAAGCATTCATGCCAGCCAACGCGCCGCGGCGGCCTCGCTTGGCCTCAGCCATACCGACACCATGCGTTTCGTGGTTTTGCCGCAAGCGATTCGCCGGGTCGTGCCGGCCAATATGAACATGTTCATCGCTCTGCAAAAGGACGTCGCGTTGTTGTCCTTCATTGGGCCGGTGGAAATCCTGCGCCAGGCAGGCGTATTCAAATCCTTGCTGGCCAATTTCACGCCCTATGTCGCGGCGGCCGTGATCTTTTTGGCGCTGACCATTCCCGCCACCCGCTTTGCCGACCATCTGATGGCCCGCCAACACAAGGCACGTAGTTAAACGATGGCCTTCATGTCCCTGAAATCAATTCACAAAAGCTTTGGCGCGGCCCATGTTTTGCGGGGTATCGACCTGGACATAGAGCCCGGCGAAATGGTCTGTCTGATCGGCGCCAGCGGCTCGGGCAAATCCACGCTCTTGCGGGCCATGAACCTGCTGGAACCCATCGACGACGGCGAAATATGGCTTGATGGACAAGACATTGCCATACCGGGGCTGGATCCCTTGCCGGTGCGGCGCAAGATCGGCATGGTATTTCAGGATTACAACTTGTTCCCGCATATGACTGCCGCAGAAAACGTCATGTTGGCACCACGCCGCGTTCACGGCACCTCGCGCGAGGTATTGCGCCCCGAAATCACCGAATTATTCGACCGTTTCGGGCTAAAAGACCGTATGACGCACTACCCCGATCAATTGTCCGGCGGCCAGCAACAACGTGTGGCCATTGTGCGTGCGCTGGCGATGAAACCCGACATGATGCTGTTTGATGAGATCACCTCGGCCCTCGACCCTGAATTGGTGGGCGAAGTGCTGGACGTTCTGCGCCAATTGCGCGCCCAGGGCATGACCATGGTGCTGGCCACCCATGAGATGAACTTTGCCGCCGAATTGGCCGACAAGATTTGCTTTCTCGACGAAGGCCGCATCGTGGAACAAGCGCCGCCCGACATCCTGTTCAAGGCGCCCCAGCACGACAGGACACGTCAGTTTCTCGCCCGCGTTCTCTAGGCATTGATCCTGAAACGCGCGCGCCTTTTTCTACTTTGAAAGCTTCTTGAGGTCCGCGCGGTTTCCCTACGCGCTCAAGGCCTAGGCCTTTTCTTCCACCGCTGCCGCAAGCGCCTCTGCGCGGGCGGCCAGTTCGGCCATGCTTTCGCGCACCCCTTGCGGCATGACCGGCACCTCGACCCGCTCGGGCTGGGGCGCAGGCTGGTCTTTCATGCGCGCCATCAGGCTTTCCAGATTGGTCGTCTGCTCTTCCTTGTAGCGCAACTGCTCTTCCAGCCCGGCGGTCTTGTCGGCCAGCATCAGCCCCGCCATCAACAGCATCCGGCTTTCCGGCATCCGCCCGATCTGCGCATTCAACACCGAGGCCTCGGCGTCCAGCATGGCGGCGGCGGATTTCAGGTAATGCTCTTCGCCTTCCTGGCAGGCGACCTCAAAGTCGCGGCCACCGATTGTGATTGTCACTTCAGGCATGGGCCGCGCCCTCCAGCAATGGTTTCATTTCGGCGATGACCGCATCCAATGCGGCGCGTTGGCTGTCGCGCTCGGATCGCAAGGCGTCCAGCTCGGCCGCCATGCCCGCGTCAATCGCACCGGCGTCTCCCAGACCCTGGGCATTGGCCTGCCGCAGCGCCAGGTTGTTGGCACGCAGGGCCTCATTCATCTGGCCCAGGCGCGCAACCTCACCCGATACCGTTTCAAATTCGGCGCGCAATTTCGCGCATTCTTCTTCCAGCCGTGCGACGACCTTTTCCTGTTTTTCCTTGATCGCAAGGACCCGTTCTTCCAGTTGTGCATTGGCACTGCGCTCGGCTTCCAGCGATTCTGTCAGGGCGGCAATCTGATCCGTCTGATCCTGTGACGGCTGACTGCGCATCCGGTCCACCGCATTGGCCACACGCTCCAACGCTGCCGTGATGCGTTGTTCATACTCTCTTACATCTGTCATCTTTTGTGTTCGCCCCAACGAGTTGACGCAAAACCAAGGCTTTGCGCTTCCTTCTTCAATCATCCCGCTGGCAAGGGGCGAGAGTCAAGTCATTATGGCCGCCAATCGGCGCTCAGGCGCTTGCACTTCGCCACCACGCTGCTATCACCTGCCCCATGCTCAAGGACCAAGGGGGTTGGTCAACACATTCGGGGCAAACGCAGCACGAAAGGACGTTTCATGGACATCGCGACATTGCGCAAGGACCACGCAGATCACTGGGCCAAGGCCACCGCCTTGCGCGTATTGGCAATGGACGCGGTTCAAGCCGCCAATTCCGGTCATCCGGGCATGCCGATGGGCATGGCCGATGTGGCAACCGTGTTGTTTGAAAAGCACCTGAAATTCGACGCCAATGCGCCCGACTGGGCAGACCGCGACCGGTTCATCTTGTCGGCCGGCCATGGGTCGATGTTGCTTTATGGCCTGCTGCACCTGACCGGCTATGACGGCATGACAATGGACCAGCTGCGCAATTTCCGCCAATGGGGCGCGATCACCGCCGGCCACCCCGAATATGGCCATGCCAAGGGCATCGAAGTCACCACCGGCCCCTTGGGTCAGGGTATTTCCAATGCGGTCGGTTTCGCCATGGCCGAAGAGGCGCTGCGCACGCGCTTTGGCAAAAAGGTGGTCGATCACCACACCTATGTGATCGCCGGCGACGGCTGCCTGATGGAGGGCATAAGCCATGAGGCCATTGGCCTGGCCGGCATGCAAAAGCTGGGCAAGCTGATCGTGCTGTGGGATGACAACAACATCTCAATCGACGGTGAAATCTCGCTTTCGGATATCACGGATCAACGCAAACGCTTTGCCGCCGCTGGCTGGCATGTGCAATCTTGCGACGGCCACGACCCGGCCGCGATTGATGCGGCCATCGAAGCCGCCAAAAAATCAAAAAAACCGTCGATGATTGCCTGCAAAACCCATATCGGCTTTGGCTCCCCCGCCAAACAGGACACCGCCAAGGCCCATGGCTCACCGCTTGGGCCAGACGAAATCGCGGCCACGCGCGCGGTTTATGGCTGGACGCATGAACCCTTTGAGATGCCCGGCGACGTCGCCAAGGCCTGGCGCGCCATTGGCAGCGCCGGCCAGACGGCGCGCGCCGAATGGCAGGCGCGTTTTGATGCATTGACCAGCCAACGGCAGGCGGAATTCGAACGGGTCATGTCCGGCACGGCGCCCAAAAAACTGTCGGCGCGGATCAAGGCGCTGAAAAAGCAGATCAGCGACGAAGGCCCCAAGGTGGCCACCCGCAAATCCAGCGAAATGGTGCTGGAAGTGGTCAATCCGATCATGCCCGAAACACTTGGCGGCTCGGCGGATCTGACAGGCTCGAACAACACCAAATCCAGCGATATGGGTATCTTTGACCCGACCAACCGCAAGGGCCGCTATATTCACTATGGCATCCGCGAACATGGCATGGCGGCGGCAATGAACGGCATGGCGCTGCACGGCGGTATCCGCCCCTATGGGGGCACCTTCATGGCCTTTGTCGATTATGCGCGCGGGGCGATGCGCCTGTCCTCGTTGATGGGCATTCCCACCGTCTATGTCATGACCCATGACAGCATTGGTCTGGGCGAAGACGGCCCCACCCACCAACCGGTCGAGCATCTGGCGATTTGCCGCGCCACCCCCAACAGCTGGACATTCCGCCCCTGCGACACGGTGGAAACCGCCGAAGCCTGGGAACTGGCGCTGACCTCATCGCGCACACCCTCGGTCCTGGCCCTGTCGCGTCAGGGCCTGCCGACATTGCGCCGCGAGCACAAGAACACCAACCTCAGCGCGCGGGGCGCCTATGTGCTGGCCGATGCCGAGGGCAAACGCCAGGTCATTGTGATGGCCTCTGGCTCTGAGGTGCATCTGGCCATGCAGGCACGCGACATGCTCCAGGAGCGCGGCATCGGAACCCGTGTCGTCTCGGTGCCCTGTATGGAGTTGTTCATGACCCAAGACGAAGCTTATCGCCGCAAGGTGCTGCCAGCGGGCCCGGTGCGCATCGGCGTTGAGGCCGCCTTGCGCGATGGCGGCTGGGACCGGTTGTTGCTGGGCGAGCGCGGGCGTGAAAACAAGGCGGCCTTTGTCGGCATGACCGGCTTTGGCGCCTCTGCCCCGGCGGAACGTTTGTTCGCTGAATTTGGCATCACGGCAGAAAACATCGTCTCACAGGCGACCGAGCTACTGTAGGGCCGTTTTCACTGCAAAGCTACGCGCGGGTCCAACATCTGGGCCCGCGCAATTGTTTCAGCGCCTGAAACATTCCTGACAAGACCCCCGGATAAGCCCAGACATCCTGTCGCAGTTTAGCGCAAACACCCATGTTTACGCTAACATGTTGGCGCTAAACGCTTTGTCCCCCCAACATGTAGCCCTATACCGCGCAGTAATGCAGGGTGCCGCCTTTGGGCACAAAAGGGATATGAGCATGACAGTTACATTGGGGATCAACGGATTTGGCCGGATTGGCCGCGCGACACTGGCCCACATCGCCGAAAGCGCACGCAATGACGTGCAAGTCGTCAAGATCAACGCCACCGGCCCGATTGAAACCAATGCCCATTTGCTGCGCTACGATTCCGTGCACGGCCGCTTTCCCGGAGAGGTCCAGGTCAGCGGCACGACATTGGATCTGGGCCGCGGCCCGATGGAAGTCATGTCCACCTACGAGCCTTCCGAGCTGGATTGGTCCGGCTGCGACGTGGTGCTGGAATGCACCGGCAAATTCAACGACGGGCTCAAGTCATCGATCCACATCGAACGCGGCGCGAAGAAAGTGCTGATCTCGGCACCTGCCACCAATGTCGACAAGACCATCGTCTATGGCGTGAACCACCGTGACCTGCTGCCCGAACATGGGCTGGTGTCCAACGGCTCTTGCACCACCAATTGTCTGGCACCGCTGGTCAAGGTGCTGCATGAGGCAATTGGCATCGAACGCGGGATCATGACCACGATCCACAGCTACACCGGCGACCAGCCGACATTGGACCGCCGTCACAAGGACCTCTATCGCGCCCGCGCCGCCGCCATGGCGATGATCCCCACATCAACCGGGGCTGCCAAAGCGCTGGGCGAAGTGCTGCCCGAAATGACCGGGCGTCTGGACGGCACCGCCATGCGGGTGCCCACGCCAAATGTTTCCGCAGTGGACCTGACCTTTGAAGCAGGCCGCGACGTGAGCGTGGAAGAGGTGAACCAGGTCGTAGCCGACGCCGCAGCCGGTCATATGGGCGCGGTCTTGGCTTATGATCCGGAACCAAAAGTCTCAATCGACTTCAACCACACGCCACATTCCTCTATCTTTGCGCCAGACCAGACCAAGGTCGTGGGTGGACGCACCGTGCGCGTCTTGGCATGGTATGACAATGAATGGGGCTTTTCCTGCCGCATGGCCGATGTGGCCGCAGCGATGGGGCGCCTCACCAACTAAAAGGCGCGTCCCATTACCAATCGCATTGCAATTTATCTGGCTGCCCTCATCGTGATCCTGGTTGCCGCGGATGGCCTGGGATTTGACTGGGCAGGCACCAAAGTCCTGGCCCAGAAGCTGTTGAACCTGATCGACTGGCTCAAGTTCTGGCGCTGATCCTGACCGTGGCCCGCGCCCGCCCTGATTTCAACCAATCCTGAACTGCGCCTGCGACATGCGGCCCCGCAGCCAAATCTCGGCTTGACCTTTTGGCAAAAATCCACATGTTAGCGGTAACAATTGGCGGGTGGGCCGCCCATTATCCCAATCGATGTCAAAAGGAGTGCCGACATGGCCGTAAACGTGGCAATCAATGGATTCGGACGCATCGGGCGCAACGTTTTGCGCGCCATTATCGAAAGCGGACGCACTGACATCAATGTCATTGCCATCAATGATCTGGGTCCGGTGGAAACCAACGCGCATTTGCTGCGGTTTGACTCCGTGCACGGCCGTTTCCCCGCAGAGGTCAAAACGACCGAGACCACCATCGATGTAGGCCGCGGCCCCATCGCCGTCACCGCCATACGAAACCCGGCCGAGCTGCCCTGGAACAATGTGGACATCGTGCTGGAATGCACCGGTATCTTCACGTCGAAAGACGCCTGCCAAGCCCATCTTGAAAACGGTTCACGTCGGGTCTTGATCTCGGCCCCCGGAAAAGATGCGGACAAGACGATCGTTTTTGGCGTGAATGACGATCAGCTGACGGCCAATGACATCGTCGTGTCGAATGCCTCATGCACCACCAATTGTCTGGCGCCCGTGGCCAAGGTTCTCAACGACGCATTTGGCATCAAACGCGGGTTCATGACCACGGTGCACAGCTATACCGGCGATCAGCCCACGCTGGATACGATGCACAAGGATCTCTATCGCGCCCGCGCGGCGGCCATGTCGATGATCCCAACCTCAACCGGGGCCGCCAAGGCCGTGGGGCTGGTCTTGCCCGAACTGAACGGCAAACTGGACGGCGTGGCCATCCGTGTGCCCACTCCGAATGTCTCGGCCGTTGACCTGACTTTCGAGGCCGGACGCGATGTCACGGTTGCCGAGATCAATGCCGCCGTCGCCAAGGCAGCGAATGGTCCGCTAAAGGGCATTCTGGGCTGCACAGACGACAAGCTGGTCAGCATGGATTTCAATCATGACCCGCATTCATCTGTCTTTGCGACAGATCAGACCAAAGTCATGGACGGCAACCTGTGCCGCATCCTGTGCTGGTATGACAATGAATGGGGCTTTTCCAACCGCATGGCCGATACAGCCGTCAAGATGGCCTCATTTCTGTAAATGACCGATGGTCAGCGCTGGTCGATTTTCTCTGCCAGCGCGGCCTTGACTTCTGGGGGCACGAACTTGCTGACATCCCCGCCCAGGCGGGCGATCTCCTTGACCAGCTTTGAGGCAATGGCCTGGTGACGGGCCTCGGCCATCATGAACACGGTCTCGATTGAGCTGTCCAATGCCCTGTTCATGCCAACCATCTGAAATTCATACTCAAAATCGGCCACAGCGCGCAGGCCCCTGATGATCACGCCTGCGCCCACATCCTTGGCGCAATCAATCAACAGGTTTTCAAACGGATGCGCCACGATCTCGGTGCCCGTGCGCGCCGTCAGATCTGCACATTGCTCCTCGATCATTGTGACGCGCTCTTCGAGCGTGAACATCGGCCCCTTGTCGCGGTTGATCGCGACACCGATAACCAGTTTGTCGACCAGCGCTGTCGCGCGTGTGATGATGTCCATATGCCCCAAAGTGATGGGATCAAAAGTTCCGGGGTATAGGCCGACGCGCATGGCTGCTCCTGTTTCACTGCGGCCATGCGACTATATTTGTCCGGGCAATTCAAGGCTGATTAAGCATAAGTGTGCAATATCAAGCCATTATTCCCCCAATTGCCATCGTCCTTCGGGCCAGAAGGCATGAAAGGCGAAGGCGAACAACACATCATGCGCCAGATCGGCGCCGCTGGCGTCACGCACACGTATGGTGCCCACATTGCGGCCATCGGCGATGCGCGTCGTGTCCAGAGCCGAGGCCTGACCCGAGGCCCAACTCAGCGTCACGCCCTCTTCCGTGATGACGTTTTCTTCGCGCAAACGCTCGACCGGCCAGGCGCGGTCACCCACTCGCACGACCCGCGCCAGAGGCTCGATACCATGGGGCGGCAATTCGCCATTGTACAAGAATGGTTGCCGGCTGCTGTCATATTTGGTGTAAGGATTGGCGCCATATTGGCGGGGCCAATTGGGTTGATCCATGACCAGACCGCCGGGATTACGCGCGGAAAACTCCGCCCAACTTTCCATCCATGCGGGCACTTGAATCAACTTGTCGCCGGTATGAGATCCGACAATGCCCAAAGCTGTTGTTTGCTGCCACCAGCTTTCGGTTTCACGGTCATACATCACCAGATTTGAATTTCGAAGTTTGCCCGTCACCCCAAATGACCGCAATTCACCATTCACGCGTCGATCGAATACCAGGCCCGAATTGCACAAAGGGCAATATGTCACCGCGATGGGTGTATCGCCAATCACATCATTGACGATCTCGTGCCAGGTCAAATAACGGATCGGATAGGCGCGGGGCGTTTCACCATCCAGTTCCACCGATATCACCGGTTCGCGCGCACCCAGCCGGGTTTCGTCGGCCACGTCGATGAATGCCGGATCAGACAGGGCCGGGATACCGTCTTTGGGCGGGCCGCCCGACAGGATTTCGACCCAGTTCTCAATACTGGTGGTTTCAAAATCGGTTTTCGGCCATTCATATTGCCAGAATTCTGGATTGGCTGACACGCTGTTCGCCCCGAAACCCACGGCGGCTGCCAGCGCAATGACCCTGAGTTGTTTCATGATCGCCTCCACTGCTGTTGCCTGACCAACATGCAAGCGTGAATCGCCTTTGCATAGAGACGACACGCAGCTGTGAACATTGGTGTGCGCCCAAAAAAAATGCCCCAGCCCCGGTGGTCCAGGGCTGGGGCGCTCATTTTATATTATTTACAGTTACTTATCGGCGAATGGTCACCGATTGCATCACATCCGCGTCACCAACAATCGCCCCGTTGGGGCCTGTGCCGCGCTTGATCTGATCCAGAATTTCCAGCCCCGACACCACCTGGCCTACAACGGTATATTGACCATTCAGATGCGGCGCGGGCGCGAACATGATGAAAAACTGGCTGTTGGCCGAATTCGGGCTTGCGGCCCGCGCCATGCCCAGCACGCCACGCTCAAAGGACATATCGGAAAACTCAGCCGCCAGATCCGGCATGTCAGAGGCACCGCTGCCCGCGCGCGTCGTGTTGCCCGCCGAATTGCCAAATTCAACATCCCCCGATTGGGCCATGAATCCGTCAATCACCCGGTGAAAAATCACCCCGTCATAGGCACCCTGCTCAGCCAGCGTCACCAGACGCTCGACATGGCCCGGTGCGATATCCTCAAACAATTGCACCTCGATCGTGCCATTGGCTTGACCGGCCACTTCTATCACCATCACCGGCCCGTCGCCGGCGATCTCGGATGCAGGAGCCGCGGCATTGAGCGGCGCCGGTTCAATCGTGACCGGACGTGTCATGTAGTAAACCGCCACCAACAAGACAGCGGCCACGGCGGCAAGGATATAAAAGGCTCTATTCAGCATTGTCTGAGGCAACCTTGACAGAGATCATGCGGTCCGGGTTCATCGGCGGCTCGCCGCGCGCAATGGCATCCACATGATCCATGCCCTGAATGACCCGGCCAAAGACGGTATATTGGCCGTTAAGGAAATGGTTGTCGGAAAAGTTGATGAAAAACTGGCTGTTGGCCGAATTCGGGTTGGCCGATCTGGCCGCGCCCAAAGTGCCGCGATCATGCGGGATCTTGGAAAATTCAGCGGGCAAATCCGGCAATTCCGAGCTGCCGGTGCCGGCCATTCTGATATTGAACCCCTGTTCCATATTGCCATTGGCCACGTCGCCTGTCTGCGCCATAAAGCCGTCGATCACCCGGTGAAAACACACGTTGTCATAAGCCCCCGAACGGGCCAGTTCCTTCATCCGCGCGCAATGTTCTGGCGCGATATCCGGCAGCAACTCAATGGCCACCTGCCCGTCTTTGAGCTCTATAACTATCGTGTCGTCCGGTTTCGTGATTTCGGCCATCTGGGTGCTCCTTTGCCTGAATTTGTGCGGCAACCTAAGGCGTGCGGCGCAAAGTGAAAAGCCCGTATTGACGCCAGCGCCGCAATCATGTGCAAGGGGGCGGAAAACCGCGGAATTGAACAAAGGCATTGGATCATGAGCTGGAAAACCCTGGACGACATGCAACTGGCAGGCAAACGCGTCCTGGTGCGCGTCGACATCAATGTGCCGCTTGAAAACGGCATTGTGACCGATGACACCCGGATACAGCGCATCGTGCCGACAATCACCGACATTCTGGCAGCCGGTGGCACGCCGATCCTGCTGGCTCATTTCGGCCGGCCCAAGGGCACGGCCGCGCCCGAATTTTCATTGCGCCAATTGGTGCCCGCGCTCGCGGCGGCCATTGGCACAGAGGTGGCTTTTGCCGCTGACTGCATCGGCGCGGCGGCCCAGCAAGCCGTGGCGGCGCTGCATCCAGGTGCGGTGCTCTTGCTTGAGAACACCCGTTTCCATGCCGAAGAGACGAAAAATGACCCGGCTTTTGCCGCCCAGTTGGCCAAGCTGGGCGACGTCTATGTCAATGACGCCTTTTCCGCCGCGCACCGCGCGCATGCCTCGACCGAGGCGCTGGCCCGTTTGTTGCCAGCCGCCGCGGGCCGGTTGATGGCGGCCGAGCTGTCTGCACTAGAAGCAGCGCTGGGCCAGCCAGAACGCCCGGTCGCCGCCGTGGTCGGGGGCGCGAAAGTTTCCACCAAATTGGACCTGCTGGGCAATCTGTGCCGCAAGGTCGACTACCTGATCATCGGCGGCGGAATGGCCAACACCTTTCTGGCCGCCCAGGGTCTGCCCGTGGGCATTTCGCTGGCCGAACATGAGATGGCGGAGACCGCACGGGCGATCATGAAATCGTCGGATGAGGCCGGCTGCACGATCATTCTGCCCATCGACATCGTGGTGGCCAAGACGTTCAGCGCCACAGCCACCCCCAGCACCCTGCCCGCCGACGCCTGCCCGGATGATCAGATGATCCTCGATGCAGGCCCGCAAACCGTGGCCCGGATCGGTGAAATCTTTGAGGCCTGCAAGACATTGGTCTGGAATGGCCCCCTTGGCGCGTTTGAACTGCCCCCCTTTGCCCATGCCACCAATGCGGCCGCCAAACTGGCAGCTGAGCTGACAAGGGCGGGCAAATTGCGCTCGGTCGCCGGTGGCGGTGACACCGTGGCGGCTTTGAACCAGGCGGGCGCGGCTGATGGCTTTTCCTACATTTCGACCGCCGGCGGCGCCTTTCTGGAATGGATGGAAGGCAAGACCCTGCCCGGCGTCGCCGCGTTGGTCAATTCTGGCCAATAAGCGCCAGCGGCGGTAATTGTCGACTTAATTTCGCCTGTTAGCGCCACCAAGATTGAACCAGCCCCCGGGGCTGGTAGAAGGCGTCATGACGTAGTTTTTTCAGGCGGAATTTTCAGCATGTCGCACGCACAACAAGCCAAACAGATGCAATCCGGTCCCGGTTTTGTGGCCGCCCTTGACCAAAGCGGCGGCTCTACGCCCAAGGCGTTGGGCCTTTACGGGGTCGCCCCGGATGCCTACCGCTCAGAGGCAGAAATGTTTGACCTGATCCACGAAATGCGCGCGCGCATCGTCGACGCCCCTGATTTCAACGGCAACAAGGTCATCGCCGCCATCTTGTTTGAACAGACCATGGACCGCGAGATGGGTGGCAAGCCGACACCGTCGCATCTGTGGGATGATTTTGGCGTCGTGCCCTTTCTGAAAGTGGACAAGGGTCTTGAAGATCCGGTCAATGGCGTGCGTCTGCTCAAGCCCATGCCGGATTTGTCTGCCCTGTTGAAACGTGCCCGCGACAAGGGCGTTTTTGGCACCAAGATGCGCTCGGTCATCGATGCTGCATCAACCGCGGGCATTGCGGCCAATGTGGGCCAACAGTTTCAGATCGGCCAACAGATCCTCGACCACGCCATGGTGCCCATCCTGGAGCCCGAAGTAACCATTTCAATCGCCGACAAGGCGGAAGCCGAAAAAATGCTGCTTGATCAGATCGGCCAGCATCTTGACGAGTTGCCGGCAGACCAGCAGGTGATGCTGAAACTGACGCTGCCCGAGGTTGCCAACCTCTACAAGCCGTTGATAGACCACCCCCGCACAATGCGCGTTGTGGCCTTGTCGGGTGGATACAGCCGACAAGAGGCAAATGCCCGGCTTGCAGCCAACAGCGGCATGATCGCCAGTTTCAGCCGGGCCTTGGCCGAGGGTCTGTCCGCCCAGCAAGATGACGCGACTTTCAATGCCACAATCGCCCAGGCGATCGACAGCATCTACCGCGCCTCCGTCACCTGACGGCTGAACCAACTGCACAACTTTCCTGATTTAACCGGCGCACCCCCGGCACCCCTGGGCGGTGCCATCGTGGCGTGCAGCTTGATGTTGACAGGGAAAGCCGTATGCGCTTAGCGTGTATACATCTTGTATAATGAGCGCGCCATGCCAAAACCCGATATCAAACAAGCCGCCTATGATGCCCTGGTCGTCGAGATACTGACGCTGACACTGGCCCCCGGCGCACCCTTGGATGAAACCCGCCTGGCGGACCGCTTCGGCCTGTCGCGAACGCCGATGCGCGAAGTGCTGCATCGCCTATCGGGTGCGGGTTTCGTGGAACAGGTGGCCCATCTGGGCACCAAGGTCGCCTCAATGGACATGGCAATCTTGCGGACATTTTTTCAAACCGCGCCGTTGGTCTATGCCTCAGTCGCCAGATTGGCCGCCGAAAACCACAAGGGCGCGCAATTGGCCGAACTCAAGACCATTCAACGCGCTTTTCGCACTGCCGTAGAGCAGGATCATCCCGGCGAGGCAGCCACCTGCAACCACCGCTTTCACGCCCATATCGGCACCATGGCGGCCAACCCTTATCTCGTGGCGGCCCTTGAACGCATGTTGATCGACCATACCCGTCTCAGCCAGACCTTTTATCGCCCCGCCTCGACGCAGCAGGCCGAACTGGTCGCGCAGGCCGCCGGGCAGCACGACCAGATGATCCAGGCTTTTGAGGCCCGAGACCCCGAAACCGCCGTCGATCTGAGCCTGCAACACTGGGATCTGTCGCGCGGGTCACTGGAACGATTTGTCAGTCCCGACCCGTTACCGATCACCGTCCCCTCAATTCGGAGCGCCTAGATGCAGTTTGAAGGCATATACACACCGCTGGTCACCCCCTATCACGCCGATTTCTCGTTGAACGAGGCTGCATTGGCCGCAACGGTTGACCATCTGATCGCGGGTGGCGTGCATGGCATCATCGTTGCCGGAACCACGGGCGAATATTACGCGCAATCAACCGACGAGCGGGTCGATTTGATGGCGCGCGTGCAAAAACTGATTGCAGGTCGCGTGCCGATGATCGTGGGCACCGGCGCGATCCGCACCGAAGATGCGGTTTTCTTTGCCACCGAGGCCAAACGCATCGGCGCGGATGCCATTTTGGTTGCCACCCCACCCTATGCCTATCCGACCGGGCGTGAAATCGCTTTGCACGCGCTGGCCATTGACCGCGCGGCAGGCCTGCCGGCGATGCTGTATAATTACCCCGGCCGCATGTCGGTCAACATGGACGAAGACACACTCGACCGGCTCGGCCGTTCGGCCAATTTCTGCGCCATCAAGGAAAGCTCTGGCGATCCGAACCGGCTGCACATGCTGGCCCGCGACTACCCGCATATCGCTCTGTCCTGCGGGATGGACGATCAGGCGCTTGAATTCTTCGCCTGGGGCGCGCGGTCTTGGGTCTGCGCGGGGTCCAATTTCGCGCCAGAGGCCCATCTGGCGCTCTATCGGGCTTGCGCACTGGAAGGCGATTTCACCAAGGGCCGCGCCATCATGTCGGCCATGTTGCCCCTGATGCGCGTGTTGGAACAGGGCGGCAAATTCATTCAATGCATCAAATTTGGCCTGACACTTCGCGGAATTGATGCAGGACCACCGCGCAAACCACTGCAACCATTGAACAAAGACGAAAAACGTGAATTGGCCCAGGTGATCGCCACGATGGACAAGACCATCGCCGCCATAGAAGGAGCATTGGGATGAACGAGCTACTGACACGGGCCGAGTATGGCGCCATCGCCGCCGACCTTGTGCCGCCCGCCGCCGCCTTTATTGACGGCAAGTTCCGCGCGGGTCGAGGCAATATCCTGGCCACGACCAACCCCGCCACGGGTGACACCATTGCTCGGATTGCGGCCTGCAACAGCGACGATGTTGACCTTGCCGTCACCAAGGCCCGCGAAGCGTTTGACCAGGGTCATTGGGCCAGGCGCCACCCGTCCGAACGCAAGGATGTGTTGATCCGCCTGTGCAAATTGATCACACGCAACCGCCGGGAGATGGCCGTGATGGAATCGCTCGACAGCGGAAAACCCATTCGGGATTGCGAGCAGATCGACATCCCCGAGACCATAAATTGCATTAAGTGGCACGCGGAAGCCATTGATAAGATTTATGATCAGATGGCCCCGGCCAGCGACGACTCGTTGGCAATGATCCTGCGGGAACCGATCGGCGTCGTGGCCGCCATCTTGCCGTGGAACTTCCCCTTGCTGATGATGAGCTGGAAAATCGGCCCCGCGTTGGCGGCAGGTTGTTCAGTCATCGTAAAACCTGCCGAGCAAACAAGCCTGACCGCGCTGCGGCTGGCGGAACTGGCCGCAGAGGCGGGCGTGCCGCGTGGCGTGCTGCAGGTGCTGCCGGGCGACGGGCCGGATGTGGGCGAACCCTTGGGGCGGCACATGGGCGTCGACATGGTGAGCTTTACCGGCTCTACCGAAACAGGCCGCCGCTTTTTGCACTATGCCGCCGACAGCAATCTGAAAAAGGTGGTTCTGGAATGCGGCGGAAAGAACCCGGCCGTGGTATTGGAAGATGCCGAAAACCTGGATCACGTGGCCGCCCATGTCGTCAACGGTGCTTTTTGGAATATGGGCGAGAATTGCAGCGCCACCTCACGTTTGATTGTGCAAAAGTCGGTAAAGGACAGATTGATGCAGCATATCGTGGCGCGCAGCAAACAATGGCGTGTCGGCGACCCACTGGACCCGTCCAACCACTTGGGCGCGCTGATTGACAACGCGCATTGTTCCAAGGTTGCCAGTTACTTACATGGCCAAGCTGATGTTGGTGGCACCCTGGAGGGCCCCTATGTCACGCCAACAATTTACGACGTGACACCAGATGATCCCCGCGCGCGCGAAGAGATCTTTGGCCCCATCCTGTCGGTGCTGACCGTAGACAGCTATGATGAGGCCATAGCACTGGCCAATGACACCGACTACGGGCTGACCGCAAGTGTCTTTACCGCCAATGCGCGCCGGGCGTTGCGGGCGGCCAAAGACATACGGGCCGGTACGGTGAGCGTGAATTGCTATGGCGAGGGGGATATCACCACGCCATTTGGCGGCTACAAGCAATCAGGATTTGGCGGGCGCGACAACGGTCTGCACGCCCACGACCAGTATACAGAGTTGAAAACCATCTGGGTCGACCTGAACGATCCGTCAGACGGAGACAATGTGACATGAAGATTGGCTTCATCGGCACGGGGCATATCGCGGCCCCCATGGCGCGGTTTTTGGCCACCAAGGGCCATGAAATCTGTGTCAGCGACCGCAATTCTGACACGGCCGCCTTGTTGAAAGCCCGGATCGGTGCGCAGGTCGCGGACAACCAGACGGTGGTCGATGGTTCAGAGGTTGTATTCTTGTGCCTCCGACCGCAGATTGCCGTGCGCGCGCTGGAGCCTTTGACTTTTCGAACCGATCAGAAAATCGTATCTGTCATGGCCGGGGTGTCGCGACAAGAGCTTGAGACGTTATGCGCGCCTTGCACGGATTTCGTGCAAACAATTCCCATCGGTTTCCTCGAAAGCGGCGGCTGTCCTTTGCCCGCCTTCGGCAATGACGAGCTGTTGTCCGAGCTGTTTGCGCCCGAGAACCCGGTCATAGCCGTGGCCAGTCAGGCGGGGCTGAACGCCCATTTTGCACTATGTGCCTTTTTGCCGGGCGTGCTGGACCTGATGGCGACCGGTGCACAATGGCTGGGGCAACAAACAGGTGATGCGAAATCGGCAGAGTTCTATACGGCACAACTTCTCAGCGGGTTTCTGGCCGACATGCCCAAGCAAAAAGCAGGCCAACTGGCGCGCGAACGCGACGCTCTGGCGACAGCGGGAACATTGAGCCTGCAAATGACATCGGGCCTGCGTGACGGGAACGCGCATATCGTTTTGAGCGACATATTGGACCAGATTGGCGAAAGACTGCGCAAATGAGAAAACGTCAACGTCGCCCTGCAACAAACTGTTTTAAAAGTAACTTCATGGGCTGCCAAAATGACTGAGACGGTCGATGCAATGGCGCGCGGACGTCGCGGGCGCAATGCGCGCAAGACCATCCGCATGACCCGAGATGTGACCATGTTGCCGGCCCTGAAACGCAAGTTGCCGCTGACAGAACCCATGACGCCCGATCAGGTCGCCCGGATTGACACCGCCTCGATGGACATACTGGAAAATGTCGGCGTCCAGTTTCGCGACGACATCGCCATTGCGGATTGGCGCAAGGCGGGTGCGAAAACGATCGGAGATCGCGTTTATCTGGACCGCCACCTTGTGCGCGAGTTGATTGCCACCATCCCCGAGACCTTTACCTATCACGCCCGCAACCCGGCCAATAATCTGCCCTTTGGCGCCGACCACGCGATCTTTGTGCCGATGACAGGTGCGCCCTATTTGCGCGATCTGGACGACACGCGCCGAAACCCGACATTGGATGATCTGGCGAATTTTCATAAACTCAGCCATATGCTGCCCGCCATGCATTCCTCGGCGCATCATATCGTCGAACCCTATGACCACCCGATCAGCCAGCGCCATCTGCGCATCACCTATTCATCGATCAAACATTCCGACAAGACTTTCATGGGCATGACAACCAGCCCCAAGAACGCCGAAGATGTCATTGAAATGGCACGCATTTTATTCGGCGAGGACTATCTGGAAACGCATCCGGTGATCACCGGCAATTGCAATGGCAACTCGCCGCTGGTCTGGGATGAAACCATGTTGGGGGCAATGCGCGCGTTTTGCCGCGCCAATCAGCCCGTCTTGTGCTCTCCTTTTGTTCTGGGGGGCGCCAATACGCCTGCGTCTGTTGCCCCCACGGTCGCGCAATTGAACGCCGAAGCCCTGAGCGCGCTGGCCTATACCCAAGTGATCCGGCGCGGCACACCGGCCATCTATGGGCACTACCTGTCGACGGTGTCGATGAAATCTGGCGCGCCCATGGCTGGCACGCCCGAGATCAGCTTGATGAATTTCATGATCGGGCAGATGGCGCGGTTTTATCGCGTGCCCTGGCGCACCTCGAATACCCTGGGCGGCGCCAAGACATTTGACGCTCAGGCAGGCTATGAAAGCGCCATGACCATGAACGCGGTGTTGATGGCCGGCGCGAATTACATGTGGCATTCCGCTGGATGGAACGAGGCGGGCATGCATTGCTCCATGGCCAAATTCATCGTGGATGCCGAGGTTTGCGCCATGGGCTACCGTATGGCCGAGGGCATTCGATGGGATGATTTCGACGAAGCGCTGGCCGCGGTTTCGGACATTGGTCCGGGCGGCCATTACCTGGGCCACGCCCACACGCTGGAGAATTTTCAACGTGCCTTCTTCATGCCTGAGATGTTCGACAACAACTCCATTGAACAATGGCAGGCCGAAGGCGCGGTGGAAATTACCGAGCGCGCCCTGATCACCGCGCGCCAGATGCTGAACGAATATGAAGAACCGCCGCTGGATCCCGCCATTGATGAGGCCTTGCGCGACTATATCGCGCGTCGCGAAAGCGAAATCCCCGCCGCGGACGCACTGAACAATGAACATTGACGCCGCTTCACGATTGTCCAGCGCCATGACCCAGGTCATTTGCCGGGGCGCTCAGCCATGAGCGCGCAGGGCCTGCCGCAAAACCCCGGCATCTCGGGCTGGTTGGCCATTTTGCCAGATGCGCCGGCATTTCCCAGACTGGAACATCATGTCACCGCCGACTGGCTGGTCATTGGCGCGGGGTTTGCTGGGCTTTCGGCGGCCCTGCGCCTGCGCGATCTATGCCCCGGCGACCGCATCGTGGTGTTGGATGCCTGCCGCGTGGCCGAGGGGCCCGCGGGTCGGAATTCGGGCTTCATGATCGACCTGCCCCATGACCTGGCCAGCGCCGATTACGGCGGCGATCTGTCGTCGGACGCACATCAGATCCAAGGCAACCGCCACGCCATCGCCTTTGCCAAAGCAGCGCAAGACAGGTTCGACATGCCGTCTGACACGCTGCGCCATGAGGGCAAGATCAACGGCGCAGGCACAAACAGAGGTCTGCGTCAGAACCGCGATTACGCGCGCCACCTGCACGCGCTGGATCAGCCCCATGAATTGCTGGATGCACGGCAGATGCGGGCGATCACCGGCTCCGATTTCTATCTAGGGGGGCTGTTCACCCCTGGCACTGCAGTCCTGCAACCGGCCCAATATATCCGGGAATTGGCCAAGGGGCTGGTCGGACTTGGGGTATCCATATATGAAAACTCTCCCGTTACCCTGCTGAAAAGAAACACAATTTGGCGCGCCAATACGCCGAATGGGTCGGCAAGTGCGCCCAAGGTAATCTTGGCTGTGAATGGCCATGTGCAGAGCTTTGGGCATTTCGCCAATCGGCTGATGCATGTGCATACATATGCCTCGATGACCCGCGCCCTGACGTCGGACGAATGTGCACGGTTGGGCGGCCATGACCATTGGGGCATCACGCCGGCCGATCCGATGGGCTCCACCATCCGCCGCATTTCGGGCCTTGGCGGCACCCGTTTAGTGGTGCGAAACCGCTTTACATACGATCCCTCAATGCGCGTGCCCAAAGGGCGTTTGGCGCGTATCGCGCGCGATCACGATACCGCGTTCAAGGCGCGTTTCAAGACGTTGTGCGACGTCGAAATGCAATACCGCTGGGGCGGACAACTCTGCCTGTCCCGCAACAACAGCCCGGCCTTTGCAGAGGTCGACACCGATCTTTATACTGCGTGCTGCCAAAACGGGCTGGGCACGACCAAGGGCACTTTGGCGGGCATCCTTGCTGCCGAAAAGGCCACCGGCCACGACAGCGCCTTGCTGCAGCAATTCGAAGCCCTGCCACCGCCACCCTCGCTGCCGCCGGGCATCATTTTCACCCCGGCTGCCCGCAGCTACCTGAGATGGTCCGAACGGCGCGCTGGTGCTGAGCTGTAACCCTGTTCAGTCTTTGGTGTATTGCGCCAAAGTGGCGGCCGCGCCTTTGTCCCAGATCGCGCGCAACCATCCATCAAAAGCGGCGGCAAAATCTTGGTGGCGAGCCAAATCGCCATAAATCTGGCTTTGGGCCAACCAAACCGACGGGTCGGATTTCGCGGCTTGGGCCTTTTCGCTCAATTGCGCCCAGATCGGATCATTTGGCTCAATCTGAGTGCCATCATCGCGCGTGCCGGCACACATGCGTGCCCACATCGCCTCAACCAGGGCCAGGCCCGAAATGCCAGTGCCTTGCGCCAATGCGTCGCGCAGGATCGGCAGTATGAAGCCGGGGTGTCGCGAGGACCCGTCAAAGGCCACCCGCCGCGTGGTGTCGCGGATCTTGGGGTTGGCAAAACGCTTTTCGATCAATGCCAGGTATTCTTGCGGCGATGTGCCCGGCACAGCATCGACATGCGGCAACATTTCCTCGCTTTGCACCTTGCGAAAAAATGCCGCGATCTGCGCATCAGACATGCAATCGGCGATCGTATCCACGCCCATCACCTCGCCGACATTGGCCAGGACCTGATGGCCCGCATTCAGAATTCTGATCTTCATGCTCTCGAATGGATGCACATTGTCGGTCATCGTTGCGCCGACAATGTCCCATGCCGGACGACCATTGCAAAAGTCATCCTCGATGACCCATTGGCGGTAGTTTTCATGCGTCACCGGAGCGGCATCATCGATACCCAACTCCTTGACAAAGGCCAACTCTGCGGGGCCGGTGGCGGGCACGATACAATCAACCATTGCGTTGGGAAAGCTGGCGTTGGTGTCGATCCAGTCTGCCAGAGCAGGATCAGACAGACGTGCCAGCCCGACAACAGTCTGACGCAAGACCGCGCCGTTGCCTTCCAGGTTGTCACAGCTTTGCCCGGTAAAGGGCGCCTGCCCTGCGTCGCGTCGCGCGCGGTAGGCCGCAATCATCGCCCCATAGGCAGTGACCGGATGTTCCGGGTTGGCCGCATCATGCTGGATATCGGGGTGGTTCACATCCAGATCACCGGATTCATTCTGAAAATAGCCGCCTTCGGTCACGGTCATGGCAACAATGCGAATGCGTGGGTCTGACATGGCGGCAATCAGCGCGGCGTTGTCCGCCTCGATCGGCAGGAAATCGATCATCGAACCGATGACTTCGACGGATGCGCTTTCGGGATCCAACTCGATCAGGGTGGTCAGGCAATCCTGCGCCAAGAGCCGTTCTCGCATCTTGGCGTCACCTGCGCGCACACCGGCCCCGATGATGGCCCAATCCAGCGCCTGCCCCTGCTGCATCAATCGGTGCAGATACCAGGCCTGATGGCCACGGTGAAAATTGCCCAAACCGATATGGACAATTCCCGGCGACAATTTCGATCGGTCATATGTCGGTACCAAAACCGAACCTGGAAGCGATTGGAGCGTATCATTGCTCAATCTCATGGGGCCATCCTCCGCTGCGTGATCTTTCATCAGCTCATCCAATTTCCGCCGTCTACGTTGTAGGTCTGCGCGACGATATATTCGGATTCAGCACTGGCCAGGAAAACGGCCATTCCCGTCAAATCCTGAGCCGTGCCCATCCGCCCAAAAGGGACCGCAGCGCCCACTTCGGCCTTTTTCTGGCCCGGCTTTTTGTTTTCATATTTTGCAAAGAAGGCGTCCACGCCATCCCAATGCTCGCCATCGACAACGCCCGGGGCAATCGCATTCACGTTGATGCCATGCGCGATCAGGTTCAGTCCGGCAGATTGCGTCAGGCTGATCACCGCGGCCTTGCTGGCGCAATACACCGCCACCAGGCTTTCGCCACGCCGTCCGGCCTGCGAGGCCATGTTGATGATCCGCCCCTTGATCCCATGTGCGATCATCTGCCCCGCCACCGCTTGCATCATGAACAAGGTGCCTTTGACATTGATGTCAAAGACGCGCGTGTAATCCGCGCGTTCAATTTCCATGATCGGGGCGGCAGTAAAAATGGCGGCGTTGTTGATCAAGATGTCAATCGGGCCAAAGCCGTGCTCCAGCGCTGCAGTCAGGGCCGCCTCGATGCTGGCGCCATCCGTAACATCCAGCGTCACGGCCAGCGCATTCTCGCCAAGTTCGGCCGCGGCCTGCTGGGCGCGCGGTGTGTCAATGTCACCAATGACTACCCGCGCGCCCTCTTTCAGATAGGCTTGGGCAAACGCCAGACCAATGCCGCGCGCGGCACCTGTGATCAAAGCCGTCTTGCCCGCCAAACGCATCAGTCGAGCCGCAGGCCCTGGGCATCAAAGCGATGGATTTCTTCGGCGCGCGGGTTCAGATGGATCGTATCGCCGTGGTTCAGGCTGACATCGCCAATCGCTCGCACAGTCATGGTTTCGGCCAATCCGGTGTTGTGGATGTGGAAGAACGTATCCGAACCAAGGTGCTCGGCCACGCCAACCGTGCCCTGCCAAATGCCGTTGCTTTCAACGACATCGATATGCTCGGGGCGCACGCCGATGGTAGCCGCGTTGTGCTTGGCGGCCTCTTCGCCATCGATCAAGTTCATTTTGGGCGAGCCAATGAACCCGGCCACAAATTTGTTGCGTGGGCGGCGATACAGCTCCAGCGGCGAGCCGACCTGCTCAATCACGCCAGCCTGCAGCACGACGATCTTGTCGGCCATGGTCATCGCCTCGACCTGATCATGTGTCACATAGATCATTGTTGTCTTGAGGCGTTCATGCAGTTCCAAGATCTCCAGCCGCATGCCCACGCGCAATGCCGCATCGAGGTTTGACAACGGCTCGTCAAACAAGAATGCTGCGGGATCGCGCACAATCGCGCGCCCGATGGCCACACGTTGACGCTGACCGCCCGACAATTGACCCGGCTTCTTTTCCAGATAGTCCTTGAGGTTCAGCGACGTCGCGGCCGTATCGACCATCTTGTCGATCTCAGCCTGATCCATGCCCGACATCCGCAAAGGAAAGGCAATGTTCTTGCGCACCGACATGTGCGGATAGAGCGCATAGGATTGGAACACCATCGCCAAACCACGCTTGGAGGGTGGCACTTGGGTGGCGTCTTCGCCGTCGATCATGATCTTGCCGCTTGTCGTGTCTTCCAGACCCGCGATCAACCGCAACAAGGTGGATTTGCCGCAGCCCGAGGGGCCAACAAAAACGGCAAACTCGCCTTCTTCGATGGTCAAATCCAGTGGTGGAATGACCTGCGTGTCGCCGAAGGTCTTGGTAACTTTATCCAGTACAATACGTCCCATGGGTCTTTCCCCTATTTCACTGCGCCAAAGGTCAAGCCTTGGACCAATTGTTTTTGACAGAACCAGCCCAGGACCACGATGGGTCCAACGGCGGCGGCCGAGACCGCTGACAAGCGGCCAAAGAACAGACCTTCCGGCGCGCGGTTGCCTTCGATCAACTTGGACAGCGTCGCTGCCTCGGTTGTCGTCAGGCGCACGGTCCAATAGGCCTCATTCCAGCAGAAGATGAAGGTCAAGAGCGCGGTCGAGGCAATGCCACCCCAGGCCAGGGGGATCAGGATTTCCTTGATTTCCCCCCAGGTGTTCACACCGTCCATTTGCCCCGCTTCGATGATCTCTTTCGGGATCTCCTTGAAATAGGTGAACAACATCCAGATCGCGATCGGCAAGTTGATCAGGCTGAGCACCACAATCACCAGAAAATGCGTGTCATAGATCCCCAAGCTCTTGGTCAGGAAGGTCATCGGATACAACACGGCCGCGGCTGGCAACATCTTGGTGGACAGCATCCACATCAAGACATCCTTGGTCGCCCGGCTTGGGTTGAACGCCATCGCATAGGCACATGGAATGGCCACAGCCAGGGTGAACAGCGTCGCAAAGACCGACGTGATGACCGAATTGCTGGCAAAGCGCCAGTAGTCGTAATTGTCGGTCATGTTGAGATAGTTGTCCAACGTCGGTGTGAAGAAGAACAGAAACTCTGGTTTCACCGCATCCGCGTCGGTCTTGAAGCTGGTCAGGATCAGCCAGAAGATCGGGAAGAAGAACAAAAGCCCTACACCCCAAGCCAATACCGGGCGTCCCAATCTGCTGAAACGGGTGGAAGTTTGCGCAACAATTGCCATCGTCTTTCCCCTTATTCCATCAAAGTCTTGCCAACCATGCGCAGCAAGAAGATTGCAACGATGTTGGCCAGGATGACTGCGAAAATGCCCGTCGCACTTGCAGCACCAATGTTGTTATTGGCAAATTCACCAATCAGATATGGCAGGTTCTTGTTGCCATTGCCGCGGCTGACGATCTCGATCTCCGCATAAAGCGACAGGTGAAAAATTGCCTGGATCATCACGACAATCGCAATGGGGCGGCCCAGATGCGGCAAGGTGAGAAAGCGAAACTGCGACCAGGCCCCGGCCCCATCCAGAAGTGCTGCTTCTTTTTGCTGCTCATCTTCGGATTGCAGGGAAGTCATGAAAATCAGCACGGCGAAGGGCGTCCATTGCCAGGTGACCATCATGATGACGGCATAGGCAGATGTCTGCGTGGCCCGGAACGAGATCGGCTCAAACTCGGGCCACATCGAAAAGAACCAACCGACGAGGGGCGCATCGCGCATGGAACCGATCATGTCGTTGATGCCGCTGACCGCGATGCCTTGCAGACCCAGGACAGGGTCCAGGATCATGTTGATCCACAAGACCGCATTCACCGCCGGCATGACGAAAAAGGGCGAAATCAGCAATACACGGACGATCCCGCGTCCGGGAAAGGACTTGTTGATCAAGACCGCGATCAGGATCCCGAAAATCACTGTCAGAAACAGGATCGAGGTTACGATGAACAGGCTGTTTTGAACGGCGAACCAGAAGTCCTTGTTGTTCAGAACAAATTCGTAATTTCCGAAACCGCGCCAATTGTCGATGCTGGGTGAAGTCCACTCAGGCCGACGCGTGTTGTTCAAGACATAACGAATGAACGAAAAGAACAACGTCATGCTTAGGGGAACGAGCATCCAGATCAAAAGCAGCACGACCGCTGGTGACTGAAGTATCCGAGGGAGCGTTCTATCTGACATGGCTTATCAATCCCTACTGAGAAGTGTGGTGGACAAGTTCTATATGATTTTCTGCAAGCGGTCGAATACCGGTTCAGCGTCGCAATGAAATACCAGGTAATCGACGAAAACTAGGTGGAATGCCCGAGCTCGGGGCCCGGGCATTCCAGGTGCAGTGCACCTTATTCGTAGTAGCCAGCTTCACGCATGATCGCGTCAGCGGCAGACTGAGCAGCAGCCAGCGCGTCTTCTACAGACTTGGCACCTGACAGCGCTGCAGCCATTTCCTGAGCAACCGCAGAACCAACTTCTGGGAATTCAGGGATCGCAGCAAACTGAACACCAACATATGGTTTGATGTCCGATGCTTCAGGAGCGGCAGAGTCGATCGCAGCCATTTCAGCAGCGGCAAAACCAGCGGCGGCCTGGAACTCAGGGATCGCATATGTCGAGGCGCGCTGACCAGTTGGAACAGAACCCCAACCAAAGTCTGGGTGGTTGCCTACAGCCTGAACATACTCTTTGGAAGTCGCCCACTCGATGAAGTCGTGCGCAGCTTCTGAGTTAGGCGAACCTGTTGGAACAGCCATTGCCCATGCCCACAACCAGTTTGCACCAGCAGCAACACCAGCGTTTGGCGACTGAGCGTATGCAACGTTGTCATTCTCCAGGAACGAAGCTGCGATTGTGGCGTCAATCCACAGGCCGCACTTGTCTTCGTTGTACAGAGCCAGGATTTCGTTGAAGGAGTTACCTTCGGAACCTGGAGGGCCGTAGTTGCCCAGCAGATCAACGTAGAAGTTTACTGCCTGGTTCCACATTGCTGAATCCAGCTGTGGACGGCCGTCGGCATCAAACCATGCGCCACCAAAAGAGTTCACAACAGTTGTGATGAACGCCATGTTGTCGCCCCAACCTGGCTTACCGCGCAAACAAGCACCGTAGACACCGTTGTCTGGGTCGTGCATCGCTGCGGCGGCGTTCATGACGCGTGCCCAGCTGTCGTTGTCCTTGATCGTAACGCCAGCAGCATCGGCCAGGTCTTTACGATACATGACCATCGACGATTCACCGTAGAAAGGTGCTGCATACAGCTGACCGTTTGCGGACAGGCCTGCGCGCATGGCGGGCAGAATGTCGTCTACGTCATACTCGGCAGAAAAGTTCAGCGGCTCGATCCAGCCAGCTGCACCCCAAATCGGTGCTTCCTGCATACCAATGTTGATAACGTCGTACTGACCGCCACCTGTGGCGGTGTCAGAAGTAACCTGTTCGCGCAGAACACCCTCTTCCAGGGCGACCCAGTTCAGCTCAACGCCAGTCTCGGCGGTGTAGGCTTCTGCAACTGTTTGCATGTTGATCATGTGACCGTTGTTAACGATCGCAATGGTCAGCGTCTGCGCATATGCGCCGCCGGCTGTAACCATGGCAAGTGCGGTTGCACCGCACAGTGTGCTCTTCAAAGACATCCCGGTTCCTCCCTAGTTGGATGTGATGGCAAACACTAGGCGGTGAAGCGACGTCAGGTCAACAAGTTTTTTACGCGCGTAAAGTTTTTTTGGTTCACGCGGAATCTCGTAAGATCAGCCGACCCTCTAAACGTGTGCTTTTCCAAGGCTCTACATGACCATCGATCGCGGCGAACAGCACCTCTGCCGCCGTTTGCGACACCGCATCATAATTATGCGAGATGGTTGTCAGGGGCGGACAGGTGTAGCGCGAGTGCGGATGACCGTCCTGCCCGGCGACCCGAATCGCACAATCTGCGCCCCGCCCCACCCGCAGACCCTGCTCATAGCAGGCCGTCAGCAAACCAATGGCCAGGCGATCATTGCTGCACAATATGGTATTGGTCGAAAAGCGCTTGTTGTTGAACGCCTCATGTCCGCCAAGGCGCCCGATTTCCTCAAACGCCCACCCCTCGCCCTCGATCGAGACGACATCGGGCGTGTGGCCAAACTCCGCCATCGCATTCAAATAGCTTTGCCGGCGGCGATGGGCGTTCGGGTTGGCCGGTGTTTTCATCTCGAAAAAGCACGGCGGCTCGCCGGTGCGACACAGATAGTCGGAAATATGGGCAGTGAACTGAAAGTTGTCTGACCCAACAAACGCGAGGCCGATCTCGTCAATGCTGCTGTCAAACAGCAATGTCGGCACATCTGCGCAGAATTTCTCGATGGCCCGCCTGTCCGAAGCCCGCCCCAAAGGCGCCAACAAGACACCGGCCGGCTTGAGCGAACGTATTGTGTCCAGCACCTCAACCTCGTGTTCGGGATCGCCATGCGAACTGAACAGAGTCGGGCGATAACCGGCCATGATACACCGCTGCTCAAGATTGCGCGCGATCTCGGCGAAATAGGGATCGGACAACAACGGCACCAGAATGCCGATATTCTTGGTCAGCTTTCGGTTCTGGTTCATCGCATAAATGTTGGGCCGGTATTCATGCAGCTCCAGCGCCGCTTCGATTCGCGCGCGTGTCGAGGGCCTGACACTAGCGGGATCATTGAAATATTTCGAGACCGTAGGTCTGGAAATGCCACTGACATTGGCAAATTCTTCCATATTGCGAATACGACCGCCAGCCATGGGAACACTCCAACCCTGCCCTGAAAATACTTTACACCGTGACAGAGTTTCTTGTCGCGCGCCAAAAATCAACTTTTCATTTGAGATATTTCTAGACGAACCGGATTTCAGCATTGCATCAGACCCACCAGCGCAACCGCCAAACCCATGCCGGCCGACGCATTCGCAACGCGGACTTTCGCCAGTAGCCGCCAATATGCCTGCCAACGAACGGCCCCGGCAATGCGTCGCCCCACCTGCCGGCGAATTGGCCGTTCAAATCCAAACCTGAGGCCGGCCCTAATGGAAGTCCGCCTGAAAGCTCGTGGCGGTCAGCGACACATGGGCGTCCAGCGGTGGGCGCAGTTCAAACGCTTTGGGCTCGCGCGAAAAGTGATAAAGCCGCATGAGGCACCAGTCGGTCCGCTGTGCGTCGGCAACAGCCAGCTCGTTGCGCGAGATATGGAAGGGTGTGCGTTCCCAGCCGTTGGTCGTCTTCACTTCGATCAGACGGCGCCGACCATCCGGCGCATAGCTGGCGATATCATACCCAGCGCCATCGCCATCCTCCTCTGAGACCCATCGCACCTTTGACGCAAGATCAGAGCGCCCGGAGCCAGCCAGCACTGCTTTCTCATGCGCCAGCGCGCGTTCCTCTCCGGCCCGGCCAAGCGCGCGGTTGCGCTCATCGCGTTCGGCGACGTCAAATTTGCGGGCGGTGGCGATGGTTTGCTCAAGTTCAGCCGGGGGCGGCTGGTTGCTGAGCGTCGGGGGCGGTCCAACCCAAAGCTGGGTCGCTTCCCTTAGACCCATCGCGGGCCGTTTAGCAATGCGCGACAACCAGCCCGGGTTGAGTTCCAGCCAGCGCGCCACCGCATCTTCCAGCGTGCCTTGGTAGTTCTGCGCGGGCTTGTATCCGGGGATCCAGTCCTCTCCGAGGGCCCTGAGAACCGCGCTGATGTTCTGGTGCTTGAACTCAATCGAACTGCGGTTACGGTCGATCCGGGTCCGAAGATCGCGATTATGCGTGGCCTTGTTATAGGACTGGCCAGCGAAGTCCGCAGCCAGCATCGCAAAGTAATCTGCGACGATCAGGTCATTCTCTGCATTTGTCCAAGGCCCGTTCGACATGCGGCCAGGCTAGACACGCGAAAATCATTTGTCATCAGCGGTTTCGGGCGGCGGATTGGCAGCCAGTGTCTGATTGGAGACCACGCGGTCGAAAGTTGCGAATTCTGCAAACGGCCGGTGCTCTGAGCCTTCGTCACCAAAAGCGAATGTTCTAAGACGAACTCGGGCCTTTCCCAACCCTCGGATGCGCGCGTGTTCCGTCTGATAGTCCGACGCAAAGCAGGATTTCGTCAGCCCTTGGCGCGTCGGGCGCCCAAAGGGTCATGGTGTCTATGTGATCAAACGACCAGGGCTCGTCCTTGTGCCCAAGTGGCAGATCAATGCTGTCTCCCAGTGCACCGACCTTGTGGTTGGACGGCATCAGGGCCTCGCCTCCGCCGACAGCCGCGCGCACGGGCTTGCCCAGCCTGGGGTGCAACACTGCCGCTCCGTGCTCCATGGCACCGGACGACCCCACGAGGGCTGCCTTTCCATAGCAAATCGGCGGCCGATCAAGCATGTTCACCAGTTCCTCTGCCAGAGATCGGCCAAGCCGCGCACTTATGTCGAAAAGCTGCGACAGGTCTTGTTGATCGATCCCGGCGAAGGGATTTCTGATAACTGCCATGGCAGCGACGCGCGTGACCGTGTCGCAAGTCCGCCCCATTTCATCGGCAGAAATGATTTCCCGGGTGAATATCGTTTTCCGGCTTTTCATGATCAGATCTTCCTTCCACATCCAAAGTGAGTGACTGGTCGAAGTGCTGGGACGCCGCCGCGAGCGGGACCACAAGGGCGAACAGAGTGACGGCCAGCCATAACGGGCCTGTCGTGTTGCCCGTTGCATCAAGGATCGCGCCTGCGGCAAGAGGGGTCAACAACATAACCGCATAGTAAACGGTAAGAAAGATGCCCATGCTAAAGGCGCGAACCTGTGGCCGCATGCCTTGCCCGGCCATTGCCATGCCGATCAATCCAAACAACAGGCTTGCACCTATGCCGGCGCCACGCCTGCCAGGAAGCATTAGTGCGCCGATTGCCCCGCCAATGCAGACGGTCAAGATAAAATTGAAAAACGGGACAAAACTGGGCCGAGCGAGGTTCGCCCAAACTGGGACTGAGGGCCATTCAGCGCCCAACTTTGGACTGGCCGCACATCCATGAAGTGCGTTCGCTCCCGCAATCCCCTTTGAGAACGCGAAAACATCCTTGCCCGTCCGGGGCCGTGTCACTGGTTCGCAATGGGGATAATGGCGGAGAGACAGGGATTCGAACCCTGGAGACGGTCTCCCGCCTACACACTTTCCAGGCGTGCGCCTTCGACCACTCGGCCACCTCTCCGTGCGGGCCGTTATACTGCGGTTTGTGCGCGGTGCAAGGCCCCAAAAGCCGCAATTCTTGCTAAACATAAGTCCGGGTTTCGACGCGGTCATGGGCGTCCAGATGCGGGGTCGCATTGAAGGTCATCAGCCGCCGTGCGCCATGTTCGATCTGATAGCGATGGGTGGACGCGTTGTTGATCTGCAAGAGAACATGCGCAAAGCTGTCGGTATTCAATCCCAGCACATTGCGCATCGCCATGCCGATGACGCCACCCGATGTGACCAACATTGTGCCATCCGACAATTCCGCCTCGGCCAAAATGTCCTGCACGCGTTGCTGGTACTCGGAAAATGTCTCATCCGGGCTTTCGATCTCACCTGCTTCCCAGGACGCCATGACCATCGGCAGATGTTCCAGGAATTCCTCTCGGCAGGTCGGTGGCTGGCGATTGGTGCGGGCCTGCAGGCTTTCGGTCAAGGCAAAATAGTTGATCTCGTTCAGCCGCGGGTCCATTGCCACCGAGAGCCCCAGAGCGGTGGCGATATAGCTGGCCGTTTGTTGCTGCCTGCGCATGCTGCCGGCAATGATCCGACGCACGCCATGGGCATTGCCGGCCAGATAGTCACCCAGCCAGGCCGCCTGCTGGCGCCCCAATTTGCTGAGGTTGTCATAGCTGTCTTCATCAGTGGCGCCGGTATTGGCCTGCCCGTGCCGTACCAGGGTTACGATGCTCACAGCCCTGCCTCCTGTGCCCGTCCCACGCCCGCGCTGCTGCGGTTGTGGCCGCGGTTGTGACTGAGGCCGCCGGTCCAATTCAGGATCATGCCGTGCCCTTTGATGTCTTGGCAAAAGCCTCGGCCAATTGGTCTGCATTGCGCACCCACAAATCGCGCTGGGCAAAGGGGATTTCGATCCCTGCTTCTGCAAACCGCTTGTTGATCTCGTGATTGAGGTCAGACTTCACCGACATCACCCAATTGACATCACGCAAAATGGCGCGGATTTCAAAATCCAACCCGTCTGCGCCAAAATTCTGAAAGATGATGGATGGCGGCGGGTTGAGCACGACCATGGGGTGGGCCTCTGCGATGTCGCGCAAGATCGCCTCAACCTTGCGCGTGTCGGTCCCATAGGCAACGGCCACGGGCACGATCACCCGCCCGATTGAATTGCCACGGGTAAAATTTGTCACCTGGCCCGAGACCAGATCGGAATTGGGCACGATGACGTCCGAGCGGTCGAAAGTCTCAATCCGGGTAGAGCGCACCGAAATATCGCGCACATATCCCTGCTGGCCGCCAACCTCGATCCAATCGCCCTCTGAAATCGGACGTTCAATCAGCAAGATGATACCGGACACAAAATTGGACACGATGTTTTGCAATCCGAAACCGATGCCCACGGACAATGCGCCTGCGACAATGGCCAAAGAGCTCAGGTCGATCCCGGCCGAGGAAATGGCAATGACGGCGGCGGCAAAAATGCCGATATAGCCCAGACCTGACGTAAGCGAATTCTGTGCGCCCGGCTCGATCCGGGTCTTGGGCAGCACCGTGTTTCGAAGCGTCGATTGCAAGGCACGGGTGATCAGATAACCCACCACGAAAACTATGGCGAAGGTCATAAAATCCGCCGGCGAAATCTGGCTGCCGCCGATCCGGACCCCGGCGCCCAGTGTATTCCAGATGTCAGACAGGCGTGTCTCACGCACCCCCCAGATCAACGCCAGCACTGGCATGGACAGGATCACCAGCGCCAGATTGGCCACCACAGGCGTCAGCGAAGCTTGTATCCCGGCATCATCCTTGCCGCGAAACACGCCATACAAGTCGCGGATCAGAACAGTTAGAACCGACACAGCCGCGACCAGAGCAAGCGTTTGGGCCGCGGCAAAGATCAGGGACTTTCCGGCAAAGCCATACCCTATGGCCGCAGCCAATGGGGCCGCAAACGAAACGAAGCGCGTGATCAAGACCAAGATGCGCTGCACGTTTTCGCGAAAGCCCGGCTCCTGTGCGTTGGGCCGGTTTATTGTTGCAATCGCCCGCCGAGCCGCGCGCGCCAGTGCAAACAACCCAAAGGCCGCCAACAAAATCAGCGGAAACCGCACGACCGACAAGGTGGTTTCGGAAAAACCATCGAACTGCGACAGCGCCTCAACCAGAAGAGTGCCGCCCCAGGCCAGCGCGACCCACCCCGCAGGGGCTTTCAACGCCTGCACCCGGGCGGGCTCGGCCCCGGGCGGGACAAGACGCGGCCCAAGCCATCGCGCGACAAGATAGGTGATCGCCATCAATTGTGCGGCATCCACAATCAAGACGCCCCGGAACCCCAGGAAAGAGGTCATTCGCAATGCCTGAACCAAGGCCAGAACCGCAACAATGCGTGCTCCCAAAGCCAGAAGGTCCTGAAACAACGCCCCAAGTCGCGTCGCAACAGGCGAAGCATTGGCAAAAAGGCGCGTTTTCAGCCGGTCAAGCCAGACGGGCACACGCGCCAACAAGAGCGCAGCAAACAGCACCAACACGACAATCGCCGGCGCATTTGACGAAATGGCCTGACGCTGGGTCTCGGAGCGGGACGCCAGCGTGATCTCTTCGTTGATCGCCGCCAGGCTGTGACCCAGTTCGCTCGCCGCTACCGGCCAATTGGTCGGCATGACCGGCGATGGCCCAAGCTCCAAAAGCCGTTCAGCGTCGCGCCCGGCAATCAACGTGTCAATTTCGGCAATCAAACCCGATGCGCGGTTAAGCGCTTCGCCAGCACGGATGCCAGGCGCGCGCAACTCGGCCAATTGCCCCTCCAGCACAGATCGCCGCGCCGCGATATCAGGCGATTCCGTCGCCCCATCGGCGGGCCCGGCCCCCAGCGCGGCCACCTGCGCTTCGGCGGTGGCGATGCGTTGCGCGTTGATGTCCTGAGCGGCCTGAAAAACGCTGCGCCAATCCACCAGCGTGTTGCGGAGTTCCTCAAACGCAGCGGTTGAGGCGCGCCCATCGGCCAACGAGCTTTCGGCGCGGTCCGCAACCAGCCCCCAGGCGTCATAATCCGGCGTCTCCAGCGGCAAGCTGGCACTTTGGGTCAAGCCCGGTTGCGCGACCACAGACACGACGCCCACGGCCAGGAGCAGCGAAATGGCCAGCCGCGCGAAAACCGCCAATGGACGTGACAGCGCTGGTTTCACTCTTCAAACACCGTGGGCATGATGCGCCCGCTGTCTTTCAGCCAGGCCGGAACCGGCAGGTTTTTTTCCGCCAGGAAAGTCGGGTTGAACAACTTGGATTGATAGCGGTTTCCGTAGTCACACAGGATTGTCACAATGGTGTGGCCGGGACCAAGATCGCGCGCCATGCGGATGGCACCGGCAATGTTTATCCCCGATGAGCCGCCCACACACAGCCCCTCATGTTCGAGCAGATCAAACACAATGGGCAAGGCTTCTTCGTCCGGCACCTGATAGGCCATTTCGGGGGTGAACCCTGCCAGATTGGCCGTTTCGCGACCCTGGCCAATGCCTTCGGTAATGGACCCGCCTTCTGATTTGAACGCGCCATTTTTGTAAAAGGCATATACGCCCGATCCCATCGGGTCGGCCACGGCAATCTTGACGCCCTTGGGTTGCAGCGCCATGCCGACGCCCGCCAAAGTGCCACCAGAGCCCACCGAACAGACAAAGCCGTTCACCTTGCCGTCGGTTTGCGCCCAAATCTCCGGGCCGGTGGTGTCGATATGGGCCTGCCGGTTGGCCACATTGTCAAACTGATTGGCCCAGATCGCGCCGTTTGTCTCGGATTGCGCCAGACGCCTGGCCAGACGCTCGGAATAGCGCACATAATTATTGGGGTTCTTGTAAGGCACCGCCGGAACCTGCACCAATTCGGCGCCCGCCAGGCGGATCATGTCTTTCTTTTCCTGACTTTGGGTTTCGGGGATGACGATCACGGTCTTGAACCCCATCGAGGCCCCAACCAGCGCCAGACCGATGCCGGTATTGCCCGCGGTGCCTTCGACGATGGTGCCGCCCGGACGCAAGGCGCCCGAGGCCACAGCGGCCCGGATGATCGACAAGGCCGCCCGGTCCTTGACCGATTGGCCGGGGTTCAGAAATTCGGCCTTTCCCAGTATCTCGCATCCCGTGGCTTCGCTTGCGGCACGCAACCGGATAAGCGGGGTGTTGCCCACGGTATCGGCAAGGTCACTTCTGATTTGCATGGTGTCGTCCTGGAATTGATTGGCGTTGGTGTTGCTACTCTCATATGTGGCCCGGTGGGACGTTTCAAGCAGACTGGCGCAACTCTGCCCGGTGCGCCGCCAGCCAAAGCAGGCTCAGCCACAACGGACCTGCGTCACATTCGCCACTTTGCATCAACCCCATCGCATCGTCAAAGCTCAGAATATGGCTGTAAATATCCTCATCCTCCGCGGCCAAACCCGCGATCTGCCCGCCCGAATTTGCCAGGTCACACAAGGCCACATAGCTGTATAGGTATTCGGTCCAGGCACCGGGCGACGGATAGTAGCTGCCAATTTCCAGCAAGTCTTGCGCGGTGATCCCTGTCTCTTCTTTCAGTTCGCGCAATGCCGCCTCGGGCGGGCTCTCACCGGGATCTACCCGACCGGCGGGCGGCTCCAAGACCCAGGGCGCCGCGTCGCCCCTGATATGAGGTGCGAAACGAAATTGCTCAATGATCAGCACGCGATCGGCTGCCGGGTCATAGGGCAAAACGGTTACCGCATCGCCGCCGACGAAGGCCGCTCGGGTGATCTGCGACGACATGGCGCCATCAAAGCGTGGGAAAGCGACATCATGTTCCTCGACCGTGAAATATTGCGCATAGGGCTGGCGCGCCTGGAACGTCGTGACCCGGTCACGGCCAGGCCCCTTGCGTCGCTGGCGTGGGGCGGAATGGGCGCGCGCGCGCAGGCGGGTGCTGGCGCGCAGCAGCATCATCGCATAGCGCGAAAAAATCGTTTCGGGCGCCACATGAGCGAACAACCGCATTGTCTCTCGTGCGGCCTCGACCAATGTGGGCACGCCCGCCGCCGAGGGCATGCGCACCGTCGCCGGTGCCTTGCCACTGCCAACCGGCAACCACATATCATCGCCCGTGGTCGCGGCGCTGTAAAAGGTGAGCCGCGCAAACGCGTCATCGTCCAGATCGACGCTGAGCGCCGGGGTCGCGTCGCCAGGGCGCAGCACCATAAGGTCAGACGCGCCCGGAACCGCCTGCCAACCCGTGATCTCTGTCGCACATGACCCCGCAAGCGGGTGGCCCAGCACAACCTCCAGCAACGCCGGTTCGGCCAAACCGCCCCATAAGAGAGCCCTGTTCATTGTGCTACATCCAGCGCTTGGCCGTCCATTCGGTCAGCCATCCGCCAACCGCCCCGCCCGCGGCACCGGCAAACAGAATGTCTGGCTTTATCACGAGTTTGAGGTCCTGGATCATGATGCCCACCATGGATTTCAGGGCATGCATCGGGCCACGATAGCGGTTGTCCAGAGAATTTTCCAACATTTCCGAAAAGGAAAAGATCAATATGCCCCAAAACGCCATCAAGGCGATCGTGGTCAGGCCATAGCCGATGCCAGGGCGCGTGCCACGCCCGGCATTCTTGCCGCTCATTTGCCAGCCCATGACAAAACCGACCGAAGCCATAACCTCATTGAACCACCGGGTCGGTTGCGCCTCGGGCAGATATGGTTTGATCAGATCGGCCACAAAGTAACCGAACAAGGCGAAAAAGACGCCGGCTATGAGTTTGGCACCAGTTGGCATTGTCAGGCAGGCCTTGCAATTGTTATCTGCGTTACATCAGAATTCCGTGTCCTAAATGAGGCCGCACAGGAAGTCAGGTAGAAATTCCACATCCGGCGAAAACGCTCATCAAAGCCCATCCCGGAAATCTGGGTCCAATGCTCGTTGAAAGTTTCATGCCAGCGGCGCAGCGTCTGGCTGTAGCCATCGGCAAATTCGACCGATCGAACGACTTTCAAACCCTGGGCCTGCGCCTGATCCCGCAAGATGCCGGGACTGGGCAGCATGCCCCCGGGAAAAATATATTTCTGAATGAAATCAACCGTTTTTCGGTAACTCTCAAAGCGTTCATCATCCATGGTGATGATTTGCAATGTCGCGTTCTTGCCAGGCTTGAGACATTTCCTGAGCGTTTCAAAATAGACCGGCCAGTATTTTTCGCCCACCGCTTCAAACATTTCGATTGAGACTATCCCGTCATACTGGCCCGTTTCATCCCGATAATCCTGCAGGCGAATGTCCACCATGTCCGAAAGTCCCAGTCGCTGCATCCGTGCCACGGCAAAATCATGTTGTTCCTGGCTGATCGTCAGCCCGGTGACACGCAAGCCCCGCTCCTTGGCGGCATATTCCGCAAAACCGCCCCAGCCACAGCCTATTTCCAGAACATGATCGCCGGGCTGCGCGCCCATCTGATCGACCATCGACTTGTATTTGGCGTTCTGAGCCTGTTCCAGGCTTTCTTGGCCGGTTTCAAAGATCGCGGCCGAATAGGTCATGGTGTCGTCCAGCCAAAGGGCATAAAAATCATTCCCCAGGTCGTAGTGATACGAAATGTTCTTTTTCGCCTGACGCCTGGAATTGGATTGCAGCCAGAAACGCAGACGCTCATAGGCGCGCACGATACCCGCGCCCGGCGCGGCCTCGTAGAAATGGTCGATCTCGGAATACAGATTGTCCAGCAACCCTTGCAGATTATCCGTCGACCAATCGCCATCCAGATAGCCCTCGGCGAACCCCAGAACGCCCTGGCGTATGATCCGTGAGAACATTTCTGGGTTGTGAACGGTCAATTCCACCTTTGGTCCGGGCTTGTCTCCTTTCAGGCTGACGCGCTGACCATCGGGCAAGACAATATCCAGCATGCCACTGTCCATGCGCTGCGCCAGCTTGAGAACCTGGTCGAAATAACGTGGTGTCGAACTTCCCGGCGCGGGCCCCGAAACTAGTTGCGCCATGTTTCCCCCATCTTGCATATTATGTGGTCTCAGGCAGTGCAGCAGCGGCGCCCGGCCAGTTGTTTCGTGATAGATTAGCCCATTCACCAAATTGGGCAAGTCAGCTATTTGCTTTTCGAATTTTCCAGTGCCATCAACGCTCTGGCGCGCCCTTCTGCCAGCCCGATGATGGCTGCAGGTGCCCGATCACCCGGGTCCAAGCCCCAGCTCTTGGGCACCGCCCGATAGAAATCCAGCGCGGTGCTTTCGGGCGTTTCCTGCCAATGCGCCAGCCATCGGGCTCGATAGAGGCCATCAGGATCAAAGCGTGCGGCCTGCAATTCGGGATTGAATATCCGAAAATAGGGCGCTGCATCCGGCCCCGACCCGGCCACCCATTGCCAACCCATTGCGTTGCTGGCGGCATCCCAGTCGGTCAGACATTCGCCAAACCATGCCTGACCCACCCGCCAATCGACCAGCAAATGTTTGGTCAGGAACGACGCCGCGATCATGCGCGCGCGGTTGTGCATCCGCCCGGTGACATACAATTCCCGCATCGCGGCATCCACGATGGCAATGCCTGTGTGCCCACGCTGCCATGCGACCGCGTCATCCCCTGCCCCACGCCAGGCAAATCCGTCCCACTCGGGACGCCAGTTCGATGTCGCGATATGGGGAGTATGAAACATCAGATGCCAGGCAAATTCGCGCCAGACCAGTTCCTTGAGGAAATGTTCCGCGCCGGGTTTTCCTTCGGCGAGGGCGGCCTGGCCCGCATGCCACAGCTGGCGCGGCGAGATTTCTCCGGTCGTCAAATGCTCTGACTGACCGCTGGTTGCGGCCTCGGCCATGAAATCGCGCCGCTCTTTGTAACGCGCGATCGGCCCATCCATGAACGCCGCCAGTTTTTCCAATGCGGCTGCCTCGCCCGAGGCCGTATGGCGCGCCAATACCGCCGCCCCACGGCCCATCGCCGCGCCCATCTGCCACGCGCCCAGCTCATCAGATGCGGGCCAATGCGCAGGCGCAATCAGCGATGTGATGGCCGGATCTGGCGTCGCAACCGGCATGTCGCGCACAGCGCGCCAGAACGGCGAATAGACCTTGAACATCGTGCCCTTGCCGGTTTCGACAGTCCAGGGTTCGAACAGCAACGTGCCATTGACGCTGAGCGCCTCATGGCCTTGGTTGTGCATCCGGCTCTTGATGGCAGCATCTCGCGCAATCGAGACCGCATCATAGGCCCGAGACCACACCACGCGGCGCGCGCCCGTTTCGGCCATCACGTCGTCCAGAACCGTTTGCGGATCACCACGGCGCAAGATCAACTTGCTGCCGATCCGCCCCAGATCTTCGCGCAAGTGCGCAACGCTCTCGCCCAGACGCCATTTGGCAGCTGCACCCAGACCCTCAAAGTCAGGCGAATAGATGAACAAGGGGATGACCGGTCCACCCGCCCGACGCGCCTTTTGGAATGCGGGGTGGTCATGTAACCGCAAATCCCGGCGCAGCCACACGATGGTCGGAGGATTGGTCACGAAAATGGCGTCCTATTCTTCAGTGCCGACACAGCGCCTGACCCGGCCATACCATTTGCCGGTGGCTAGAGCGTCTATTCAACTGTTACGCCCCGTTTGTTTCATTGGATCAATCAAAATCGCTGCCAGGTCCAGGTCGCTGCCGTGTGATCTGCGCAGGGGGGGGCGTCACGAAATATCTGAACCATCACAGGCACTTCGCCAAGGCACCAGAAATGGCATCTTCGGGCGTTCTTGACGGATACTGACGAAAACGGCGCCTCAAAATGAGACGCCGCAATCGATTTCTGTTTTACCCGATAGAGGCCGCGTCAATCCCGCAGGAGCGCAAATATCTGGTCTTTCAACACCATGCGCGTCTTGCGCATTTCGCTCAGATGGTCATCCGAGGTCGGCTCTACATCGGTTTCCGCACGGTGAACGGCACGATTGATCTCATGGTATTCGTCAGAAAGCCTTGCAAAATGGGCGTCGCTCTGGCGCCGGTCGGCGATCTTTTCGGCGAACTCGGGAAAATCGGCGGCCAATTCGTGGGGGGTATGTGACATGGATGTCCTCTGTGTTCAGGATTTGCGGGTCTTGGGGTGCAACGAGCTGGCCAGTATATGGTCCGACCCGTGAATGACGGCATCTGCGTGATGCACGATCTTTGGATCCGGCGCTTTGACCACATCCATGTCCTTGTCTGGGTAGTCAAGCGACGCCAGGAAATGGCGCATGCAATTCAGTCGCGCACGTTTCTTGTCGTTGGATCGAATGACGGTCCAGGGCGCATCGGCAGTGTCGGTGTAAAAGAACATCGCCTCCTTTGCCTCGGTATAGTCATCCCAAAGATCCAGGCTGGCGCGGTCAATCGGTGACAATTTCCACATTTTCAACGGGTCGGTTTCGCGCGCTGCAAAACGGCGCTTTTGTTCTTCTTGGGTGACCGAGAACCAGTATTTGAACAATCGGATCCCGGATCGCACCAGCATCCTTTCAAATTCCGGCGTCTGGCGCATGAACTCCAGATATTCCTGCGGCTGGCAAAAATCCATGACCCGCTCGACACCAGCGCGATTATACCACGAACGGTCATAAAGAACGATCTCACCCGCGGTAGGCAAATGCTTGATATAACGCTGAAAAAACCATTGCCCACGCTCATCCTCGGTGGGTTTGTTCAGCGCCACCACCCGCGCAGTCCTGGGGTTTAGATGTTCGGTAAACCGCTTGATGGTGCCGCCCTTGCCGGCCGCATCCCGTCCCTCGAACAACATGACGAATTTTTGCCCGGTTTCTTCAACCCAGTGCTGAACTTTCAGCAATTCAACCTGCAATTCGGCCTTGGCTTTCTCATAGTCACTGCGACTCAATTTGGTCGAATACGGGTATTGGCCCTGTTCAAATCCAATGATTGCCTGGGCGCGCGGATCGGCCTTGAGCGGTGACAACTGGTCAACTGCGTTTTGTTTTGTTTTGGTCATCAGGTCTCCTTTCGCGCCAAGACCCTAACGCCCGAAACCAGTGGCTTCCTTGATCCGTGTCAAGTTGCGCAAATCGGGTTGTGCTCAGACGCGACGCGCTGAGCAGGTTCAGACCGCATCCGGGCGCAGCCGCTCGACCTCGTCGCGGTAAGGGGCAGCGCCTGCGGGCAGCTCGGGCACGATCACCGCATCTTCATAGCGCAATTGTCGCCACAGAACCGGCAACAATTGCCGATAGGCCGCCCAGATCGAGCTTTGCGGCGTGGGCATGTCGGCGGCGATCACGGCATGCAGCCGGGGCAAATTGTAATATGGCACCATGGTGAACAGGTGGTGTTCCAGATGATAATTCATATTCAGATAGACAAAACGGCTGAACGGATTCATCAACACCGTGCGGGTGTTCAAGCGGTGATCGGTCACATTCTCGGCCAGGCCCACATGTTGCAGAACACCGGTCATCACATGGTGCCAGGCGCCGTAAAACCGGGGCAAGCCGATCACCATCAACGGCAGGATCGACCCGCTCCAGATCGCCAACCCAATCGTGGCCGCATAAAGCCCCAGCCAGATACGCGCGATCCGCGCGACAGCGGGTCTGTCCTGCAAGCGCAACAACTGGGCCTCATCGGGTGAAATCCGCCCTGCGGCATGGGCGAACATGCGGCGGATCAAATGCCAGCCATCCAGAATGCCAAACAGATTGAGGGCCAGACGGGTCAGGTCAGGCGGGCGCATCGCCACGATTTCAGGGTCACGCCCGACGATGATCGTATCGGTGTGATGGCGCACATGACTGGCGCGCCACAGCACCGGATTGCGCATCATCATGAAGCTGGCAATCTGGTAGACGACGTCGTTCTTCCACGCGGTCTTGAAGGCAGTGCGATGGCCGCATTCATGCCAGCGGCTGTCACCACCCGAGCCATATAGAACCCCATAGATCGCCCAGAATGGCAGCGACCACCAACTGGGCCACAGCCAAATACCCGCCAACGCGCACAGGGCCATCGCGCCCAGCCAAACCACGGTATCGCGCATCGCAATCGCGTCAGATTTCTGCATCAGGGCACGTATCTTGGCGGCATCGACGCGCGGCCGAAACCAACTGGGGTTTGCCAATGCCGCGGCCTCGGCCGCATCGGCGGCGGGGCCGGAAATCGAATAATCCTTGACCATATGAAACGATATGTGCCCCGCGACCCGGGGTCAATTCATCCGTCGCGTTCAGTCATCGTCTTTCTGGTCGCACCCGGCATCCGACCATCGCACGCCCGCCAGCGTCACAGGCAAGATGCTCGCCGCGTCCAGACAAGCGCCACGAATTTGTGTAGCGCTCAGTCCGGTCGCCGCACTCAGATCTGTTCCGCGCAAATTGGCGCCGCTCAAATCGGCTCGGGCCAGATCGGCCCCATCGAAATCAACGCGGCGCAAATCGGCAAATTTCAGATCGGCGCGGCGCAGGTCCGCGTCTTCAAGATCGGCGCCCACCATGCTGGCGCCTTCCAGATCCGCGCCGCTCAGATCCGAACCCTCAAAGTCCAACCCATCGAGATCGAGAGATTTCAGCTCGGCACCGCGTAGATCGATACTCTCGAATTCAACGGCAAAGGCGTGAAGCAGGTTCATTTCCGACAGGAACGCAAACGCCCGACCCGCGCGTTCCCCCCTGACCAGACGCAAGATGGCCATGGTCTCGGCGCGCCCAAGCGCGCGGCGTTCCTCGGTGCGCCCGTCAAGACGTTCATCCAGAACCAGAGCGCCGATCCGGGCAAAATAGCTTTGCATGGCCTGTTCAGTTGCCCGGTCACGTTCTATCTGCGCCTGGGCGGCCGAAATCAGGAAGGTTGCGAACCCCACCACCAAAGGCACGGCCAGAAGTGCCAGCCAATCCCACAACGATTTTCCCTGAAAGCCCATCCACCGCGGCCGCCAAATGGCCCATATGGCAGACAGGACAGCGATCGGCACCAGTGCGATCAACGCCGTCACATATATCATGTTCAATCCATCCCTGCCCGGCAGCTAACCATAAGAAAAGCCGCCTGTCATCTACAATGACGGGCGGCCCTGTTTGGCAGATCTGAAACGAATTGAAACGCGATCAGGCGTTAACATCAACCACGACGCGGCCTTTGACCTGGCCTTTCAGGATGTCGCGCCCAAGCCCGGGCAGATCATCCAATGTCGCGGGCCGAACCATGGCCTCGAGCTTGTCCATCGGCAGGTCGCGCGCGATCCTCTGCCAGGCGCGAACCCGATTGTCATAGGGTTGCATCACAGAATCGATGCCCAGCAGATTGACGCCGCGCAGCAGGAACGGAATGACCGTGGCAGGCAATCCGGCACCGCCGGCCAGACCCACGGCAGAAACCGAGGCCCCGTATTTCATTTGCCCCAGCACCCGCGCCAGCATCTCGCCGCCAACCGCATCCACACAGCCGGCCCAGGTTTCCGCTTCAAGCGGGCGTTTGGTGGTTTCATTCAGCTCTTCGCGCGGCACAATTTGCGTCGCACCGAGCGCGCGCAGGTAGTCGGCCGTTTCAGCACGCCCCGTGACCGCCGCGACGTCGCGCCCCAGATTGGCCAAAATGGCAGTCGCGACCGAGCCGACACCGCCCGCAGCACCTGTGACCAATACAGGTCCGTCAATCTGGGCCAGCCCGTGATCCTCCAGCGCCATGACCGCCAACATCGCGGTAAAGCCCGCCGTGCCGACCGCCATCGCTTGACGGCTGTCCAACCCATCCGGCAAAGGCACCAGCCAGTCGCCCTTGACGCGGGCTTTCTGGGCATAGCCGCCCCAATGCGCCTCACCCACGCGCCAACCGGTCAGCACCACCTTGTCACCGGGTTTGTAACGCGCATCATCCGACGCCTCGACCGTGCCGGCAAAATCAATGCCCGGCACATGCGGATAGTGGCGCACTAGCCCGCCCCCCGGACCGATGCAAAGCCCGTCCTTGTAATTGACGGTGGAATACTCAACCGCCACCGTAACGTCACCGTCAGGCAATGCGCTTTCATCAATCTGCTGCACCGAAGCGCTGGTTTTTCCGTCGTCGTCTTTTTCAACCACCAGGGCGTTGAACATATCGTCTCTCCTCAAATCCAGAATTCTTCGTGAACGACGGCCGCGCGCAGGCCATCAGGTGTCTCAAGCTGCAGTTCCGTGCCATCATCCCAATGGGTCATCCGCACCATGCCAATGGCGACATTGCCGCCAAAATCAGGGCTGGAAGCGGCAGAGGTCACCTGCCCGACCTTTTTGCCACCCGCCAGCAGGCGCCACGGCACATCGCAGGGGCCCACGGGCGCGCCGGGTATGGAAATGGCGCGCACCTGTTGGATGGGGCCTTCCTTGGCCACCCGCAACAACGCATCGCGCCCGATACAACCGATCGCGCGCTCTGTATTGCAAAAACGCCCCAGCCCGCATTCATGCGGCGTGTTGGCCGCTGTCATGTCATTGCCATAGCTCAGCAAGCCGCCTTCGATCCGCTCAATCAGATTGGGGCAGCCTGCGCGCACATTCAGATCGGCCCCCGCCGCGAACAAGGCATCCCAGAGCGGCATGCCATTTTCGGTGCCTTCGACATAGATTTCAAAGCCACCCTGCTTGGAATAGCCCGAGCGCGCGATGATAAATTCCTGCCCCTGAAAGTCGAACCAATCGAACCCGAAGAACCGCAGGTCATTGACCGCCTTGCCAAAAACACGCGCAGCCAGCTCTTCGGATTTTGGCCCCTGAATGGCCAAGGGCGACACATCGGGCTCTTCGACCAGCACATCCAGCCGATAGCCGCCAGCCACCGCCTTGACCCAGAGCAAAAGATCGCTGTCGGCAATGGATATCCAATAGCGCTCATCCGACAGTTTCAGCGCCACCGGATCATTCAACATCCCGCCGGTCTCATCGACGATCGGCACATAGAGGCACTGTCCGACCCGCATCTGGCTAAGATCGCGTGGCGTCAGCATCTGGATCAACCGGCCGGCATCTGGCCCGCGCAACTCGACCTGCCGCTCGCAGGCCACATCCCAGACCTGCACATGGTCTTTCAGATGCCTGTAATCGGCCTCAACACTCTCAAATACGGTCGGCAACAACATGCGGTTGTAGACGGTATAAGCCTTGACGCCCGCGGCTTCGACGCCAGGTGTAAAGGGCGTTCGGCGCACGCGACGCGAGGGAAAAATCTCTGCCATATTATTATCCTACGAGGGAGTTGGGGGCGCCTCAGGTGCGGCCCGGCCCGGTCCAATGGATCGGGATGATATCGGCAGATTTGCCCTCAAAATCCCATACCCGGCCATAATCCAGAACTTTCGACTTCAAGCCCACTGCCGGGTAGATCTTGGGTCCCATCCAATACTGGGTGTTTTCCATCGAGACCGGCGTGTCCTTGTCCTTGCCCGGGATCATTTCAATCTCGCCGCGGATCTTGCGTCCAACAGTGATGCGCCGGCGGCGGCCATCGCGCTCGATGATGACCTTTTCGCGCTCGGTGCCCAGGATCTCGGACACCAGATAATGGAACACTCCGGTGTTGCCGCCGGCCGCACCCGACAGAATTTGCAGCAAGCCGTTATAGGCTTTTTGTGTTGCCTTATCATCAACATAGGCGGCGACCTTCCAGTTTCCCTCGGCCATTCGGCCCGGAATGTCGATCAGCAGGGCAACGTTCAGGCCGCTCAGGTCCTCGCCTTCGAAATGGCCCTCATCGATCTGCATCGCAAACCAGGTCTGGCAATAGCCATAGGTCGGCGGGTGCTTGCCCAGGGAAATCCCGCACGGACACACAACCTCGCAGGAGCAATTCATGAACAGCTCGCCCTTGATCTCATAATTGGTCGGGCTTTGGCGCCGGCGCGCCGGATTGCCCATTTGCTGCACGATTTTGTCACGCACCTTGATGCGGTCAGATGCACCATGTTCCATATCACTCATGCGTCGTCTCCTTTTGCGCTAGCCCCAGGGGCTGCCATTCATTGCCATCCAAAGCGCCAACCCAAGCAAGAGCACGCCCGCGGGTTTGCCCAGATAATGCCCGATCTGCGGCAGTTTCTCAAAGATCATGAACAAGGTCGCCAACCCCATCCAGGCCAGATTCATCACACCGCCGACAAACCCCAGAGCCATGAAGCCCCAACAGCAGCCGACGCAAAACACACCCATCCCCAGCCCCATCCGCAAACCGCCCGCGAAACCGTGCCGCCAATTGCCAATGAAATACATCATCGGAGAATGGCAAACCCCGTGGCAGACCTCTTTGGTGCGGGTGAATTGATAAAGACCCACAACACTGAGCAGACCGACCGAGACCCAATTGTTCTTCGCAATGCCCAGCATGTCCACGACGCCGCCAAACAACAAGGCCAACTGCACCAAAGAGATCAGACCGGCAAATCCCACCCAAATGATGAAATAGCCCAGCAAAACGCCCAGCCACCCCATACGCGTGCCATTGGCGCTGGCCATCAAATCCTCATAAGAACGCAGCGTCGGCACCAGCGTGGGCAACATCATGGCCGCCATCATCATCGCCCACATCCAGAACAGCGGCCGAAAGTTCGCCATCGGGCTGTCCGCCGCCATGCGCGGATCCATCGCCGCCATACGCGCCGCCATGTCACCAGGTCGCCCGATCAGGTCAAGATCCATGCGCATCGCATTGGTATACAGCACCCACCAGGCCACCAGAATGGCGCCGAAGAACCCAAGCCACAATGTTGAACGAACCAATCCGGACACGCAGATTCTCCTTTTCCTTGCACCTCAATTGCCAGACAATTAGATTTGGGGCAAATACTAATTGTAAGACAAATGAAAATTGATCCCAAAAGCCCCGCCGACCTTTCCGCTCAAATCGCCGACGCCATCCGCGCGGCCATTGTTTCGGGTGCATTGATCGTCGATGAACGCCTGCCCTCCGAGGCGGATCTGTCCGAGCAATTCGGCGTCTCACGCCCAACCGTGCGCGAGGCTCTCAAACGTCTGGCCGCACAAAATCTGATCCGCACCCAGCGCGGCGCGACCGGCGGCGCCTTTGTCAATCGGCTCAGCTTTCAAGATGCCTACCCACAGCAAATCACCACATCGACCCTCTTGCTGTCGATGAATTCCGTGTCCTTCGATACTGCCTGCGAAGCCCGCTATACGCTGGAACGCGCTTGTGTGGCGCTGGCCTGCGCCCGGCGCGGCCCCGACCATCTGGCTGCCATGCGCGCCGAAACCCATCGCCAGGGCCAGACGGGGCTCACGGATGAGGCCTTTTGCGCCTCTGACGTGGCTTTTCACCGCGCGCTCGTCGACGCGGCAGGCAATCCGGTGCTCAGCTACCAATTGGCAGGCGCGGTCGAAGCCATGCAGCCGCTGATGAACATGATCACCTTTTCCGCCCGCTCGCGCAGCCGCATCATCGGTTTACACGACGCGATTGCCAATGCGTTGGAAGCGCGCAACGCCGGTGTTGCAGATGCGGCCCTGGCCGATCTGGAAAGCTATACCCGCCAACTTGCAGACGAAGTCATGGCCAAACGCGCGGCCAAGGCCTGAGAACCGCTACGATCAAGCGAAGGCTCGTGCCGGGTTCAACGGGTCAAATCGCCCAGTGGAACCCGGTCGCGCTTTCAGACACATCCCAAAGTCTTGTCATAACCGGTTTGTCATAGGCATGGGGATGCAAGGTGCCCTTTCCGACAGGTCCGACGAATTCCATGCGTCCGGTGGGACCATATAGCGCGCGTTGCTCCAACCCGTCCTCGGTGGCGCACATCACTTCCGGCCACGAGCCTTTTTCGGCCGATTGCACCAGTGGCGACAAGGACATGAGCCCAAAGATGATCCGCGTCGCGAGGTTTCCGCTCGTCGCAATGAGTGACGTCCGCGACGAACCGGGGTGACAGACATAAACCCCAACCTGCGTTCTGCCCGACGATGCCAGACGGTCCTGCAACTCATAAGCGAACATCATCTGCGCAAGCTTGCTTTGCGAATATGTCCGGTTCTGGTGATAGTTCCTGCCCCAATTCATATCATCAAACTGGATGGTCCTGATCCCCATATTGTAGCCCAGGCTTGAAACGACCACGATCCGGCCCTTTGTCGCCTCGATCAAATCGAAAAGCAGTCCGCAAAGCAGGAAATGGCCATAATGGTTTGTCCCGAGCATGCTTTCATGTCCATCGACAGTAAGTTTCTGTGTCGGCACTTGCGCGATGGCAGCGTTGCAGATCAGCGCATCGATCCGGGATATGGATTTCAGGACTCTAGCGGCGCCTTGGCGCACGCTGGCAAGCGAGGCGAGGTCCAACGCGATGAAACTAACATCGGCATTGCTACCGAACTCATCCTTCAGCGCCGCGACAGCGGCCCGTGACTTCTGGTCCGAGCGGTTCAACATCACCACTTTCGCGCCCTTGCCCAGCAACGTTCGCGTGGCCTGAAATCCGGCACCCGCATTGGCGCCGGTGACAAGGTAGGTCTTGCCTTCAAGGTTGCCAAGGCGATCGGGCGTCCAGCCCCTGGGTCCAAATGTGGTATCCGACATGGCAATGCTCCTTTGGGCGTCAGCGAAGGACCGCGCGGTTCTTCTTGTTCCGGAAATACAATTACTCCTGATGTGATCAAAAAACAGATGAATTAGTGCCGATTACTTGCCTAATAGTATCAATCTGGTTGCAATGGGTTGTTTGCAGCGCCTAAGTCGGCGCCATGAGCAAGGATCAGATCAAGCAAATCATCGCGGCCCGGACCAATCACGACGGCCTGACCGAGACGGGCATCGAGGGCGTGCGTCTGTTTCGCGCCACACAGGTCATTCCCTGCGTCCCGGCCGTCTATGAACCCTGCATCGTGGCCATTGTCAGCGGTGAAAAGGAAGCCCTTCTCGATGGCCAAAGATATCACTACGACGACAGCCAATATTTATGCTGTCCGATGTCAATGCCCGTCAAAGCCGGAACGCCCGCAGCCTCGCCCGACAATCCGCTCTACGGCGTCCTCATCACGCTGAACCCGCGGGTGCTGGCTTCAATGGCCATGGAAATGGAAAGTTCCGGAAACCTCATGCCAGTGCCAAAGGGCAGGCTTGCGGCACAGGCAATCTGCCTGGCCAGGTGGGACAGGCAGTTCACCGAAGCGTTGCTACGTCTTTTGCAGTTGGGAACAGGACCGGCGGATGCGGCCATTCTTGGCGAGGCGCGATTGCGCGAGGTGTATTATGCAATCCTGAACGGTGAGGCCGGCATCGTCGCGCGACAGGCCTTTGGTTCCGGAAATGCGATTGCGCGCTCCATCGCGCTTGTCTCGACCAATCTGGATGCGCAGGTCTCAATTGACGACATGGCGGGCCGTGCCGGCATGAGCCGGGCCGTCTTTCATCGCAAATTCAAGCAGGCCACGACCATGGCACCGATCCAGTTCATCAAGACCATGCGACTAAACAACGCCGCGATGAAGATCGCGGCAGGCATGACGGTCAGCGAAGCAGCCATAGACGTCGGATACCTGAGCCCGTCGCAGTTCAGCCGCGAGTTCAAACGCATGTACGGGCACTCGCCAAGGCAATGGCGCGACGTGCAGCAAGGTCGGCTGGGCAATTCTTGAGGCTGATTCAAATGGCCCGGAGCACGCACAAGGTGGCTTCGCCGGAAATTGCCGCCGCACGGAGAGAGCCAATTCGGAACGCAGATCCCTTTGCTCGCCTGCGGGCCGGCCGGAACATCGCGACACGCGACCAGTCTTGGTTGAGCCCGGGCCCTTGGTGCCAGATCAACCTGCAAATGGTCGAAACCATCCGCGACGCCCAACACTTTGACCTCTCTGACAGGAATACACCGACAATGCGCACCGCGTGAGCCTTGGGGATCGGTGAAGGACCACAGGCGCCGTGCGGCAAAAACCACCGCAGAATTCTCCCCTTTAAACGCACGCCCTCCTCGCCTATATGAATAGTGTTCCTTCGGGGACTATGGACATAAACGCGCTCGTAATAAGCGGATCGGACCCGGGGGCGGTACCCGGCGGCTCCACCAACATCCTTCGTTTGAGGATCATGGGGCCGAAACAGGATCGACGAACGTCTAAAGGTGTTAGCTTTGTCTCGGCGGGGTGCCACCGTATCGGCCCGAAAAGTACAATTGCAAACGACAATCGTGCTCCAGCAATGGCTATGGCTGCTTAAGCAGTCCTAGTCGCTGAAAATTAAGCCCTGTCGCCTAGCAGCGTCAGGCGGGGTTCGCAGGCACCTGGCAACAGAAGCCTGCACTTTCCACTTTGACAAACCTGCCATCACTGGGCATCACGGCGCTCACAGGATTTGCTTTTCCCAAGCGGCACGCGCGATACGCAGCGCAGATCGGGTGCGGGACAGCAAGATCCCATGTCGATGTCGATTGCACAACAGGCCGAAGGGGTTCGAAAGGCACCTTTGGCGGGCCCGGATCTGACCCATGATGACGCCAAGCTGGACCCAGATGTGGGCAAGTTTTCTTCGCATCGGCCTGATGTCCTTTGGTGGCCCGGCCGCGCAGATTGCCGTCATGCACAAAGAACTGGTCGAAGACCGAGCCTGGCTGGACGAAAACCAATTCCTGCGCGCCTTGTCATTTTGCATGCTCTTGCCGGGCCCGGAGGCCATGCAACTGGTCACTTTCGCGGGCTGGCGTTTGCGCGGGGTGCCCGGCGGGGTTTTGGCGGGGCTGCTGTTCGTGGTGCCGGGCGCTATGGTCATGCTGGCGCTGGCGACCGCTTATGTCTACTGGGGCAACCTGGCGGTCACGCAAATCCTGTTCCTGGGCGTCAAGGCCTGTGTGGTGGTCATTGTCGTGCAGGCGCTGGTCAGGTTGGCCCGAAAAGCACTGGTATCGGCAGATCGTTGGGCCGTGGCGGGCCTGTCATTCGCGGGCATCTTTGCACTCAACATCCCGTTTCCGGCCATTGTCCTGGCTGCCGCGCTATATGGTTTTGCAACGGCGGCCAGGACAGGCAAAGCCGCAACGGCCCCTCTGCCAGCGGCCAGACCCATTCGCACATTTGCACTTTGGGGGGCGCTTTGGTGGGTGCCCGTCTTGGCGCTTTGGCTGGCGGGCGCGGGTTTTTTGACCGAAATCGCGCTGTTTTTTTCGAAACTTGCCGTGGTGACATTTGGCGGAGCATACGCGGTATTGGCCTATATGACCCAAGCCATGGTCCAGGATTATGGCTGGATAACCACCGGCCAGATGATGGATGGGTTGGGTCTTGCCGAAACCACGCCCGGACCATTGATCCTGGTCACGGAATTCGTGGCCTTCGTCGCCGGTTTTACCGCCCAGGGACCAGGCCTGGCGCTGGCTGCGGCCATCACGGCATTATGGGTGACCTTTGTGCCCTGTTTTCTGTGGATATTTCTGGGCGCCCCCTACCTGGAATGGATCAACACACGGCCGATGCTGGCGCGCGCGCTCAGCGCAATCACCGCGGCTATTGTCGGGGTGATGCTCAACCTGTCGCTGTGGTTCGCCCTGAACGTGTTTTTTGACGGCCGGTTCTTGCTTGAATGGGGGCCGTTTCAGCTTTTGTTGCCTCAGCCCGGCAGCGTCAACTGGCTGGTCGTGGGCCTGGCCGCATTGGCCAGCGTCCTGTTGCTGGTCAGGCGCTGGAACCTGGTGGTTGTTCTGGGCTTGGTTCCGCTTCTGGGCCTGGCTTTGCAGGCGGTCCTGTAACCCTGTGTCGCTAGGCGCTTTTATTCGGTCACGAATCGCATATGCTGACACAAAGCGCAGCACATTCGGAGTTCAGGCATGACCCAGTCCATCGATTATGGCCATCTGATGCACGATGCCATGCGCGGGCTTATTCAAAGGGTGCTGATCCAGGTTGCGCAAGACGGGCTGCCCGGCCAACACCATTTCTTCATCAAATTCGACACCATGCACCCGGAGGTGGAAATCGCGGATTGGTTATCTGACCGCTATCCCGAGGAAATGACCATCGTCATCCAGAACTGGTTTGAAGATCTCAACGTCACCGATGAGGGGTTTTCGATCACGCTGAATTTTGGCGACAATCCCGAACCCCTGTTCGTGCCTTTCGATGCGGTGCGCACATTTGTCGACCCGTCTGTTGAGTTTGGCCTCAAATTCGAAAGCCAGGAAGAAGATACCGAGTTTGAAAAAACCACCGTGCCCGAAGTGCCGGAACCTGCGCCTGTAAAATCAGCCGAGGCGGCGCGCAAAGATGCAGAAATCGTCAGCCTGGACAGTTTTCGCAAAACCTGAATGACCGTCGAATTTGACGGTATGCACTTGTATGCCGCATTGCACATTCGGATTTTGCCGCTATCACCACGTCCAGATGTTACCGCAAAGGCTTTCCCATGACCACGACACGCACCGAAACCGACAGCTTTGGCCCTCTTGAGGTTCCCGCAGACAAATACTGGGGCGCCCAGACACAACGCTCGATCATGAACTTTCCGATTGGTTGGGAACGCCAACCCATCGCCATCGTGCGGGCATTGGGCGTGATCAAACAGGCCTGTGCCAAGGCGAACAAAAAGGCCGGGGTTCTGGACGCCGAAAAAGCCGATGCCATCATACAAGCCGCGGCAGAGGTCGTGGCCGGAAAATTCGATGACAATTTCCCGCTGGTCGTGTGGCAAACCGGCTCGGGCACACAATCTAATATGAACGCAAATGAGGTGATCGCCAACCGCGCCATCGAAATTCTGGGCGGGGTGATCGGCTCAAAAGACCCGGTCCACCCCAATGATCATTGCAATATGGGGCAGTCCTCGAACGATACATTCCCCACCGCGATGCATATCGCCACAGCCACAACAGCCCATGACGTGCTGCTGCCGGGACTGGCCAAATTGCACGCGGCGCTTGAGGCCAAAGTGGCCGAGTTTGACGGCATCATCAAGATTGGCCGCACCCATACGATGGATGCCACGCCCTTGACATTGGCGCAGGAATTTTCGGGCTATGCGCATCAGGTTGCGATGGGCATTGCGCGCATCAAAGGGGCTTTGCCCCGCATCTATGAGCTGGCACAGGGCGGCACCGCTGTCGGCACCGGGCTGAACACCCGCGCAGGCTGGGGAGAAGAAGTCGCCGCCAATATGGCCGAAATCACCTCCTTGCCCTTCATCACTGCCCCCAACAAATTCGAAGCCCTGGCGGCCCATGACGCCATGGTAGAGATGTCGGGCGCGGTGAAAACAGTTGCCGCCAGCCTGTTCAAGATTGCCAATGACATCCGGTTGCTGGGCTCCGGGCCGCGCTGCGGTCTGGGCGAACTGATGCTGCCCGAAAATGAGCCCGGCTCCTCGATCATGCCCGGCAAGGTGAACCCCACACAATGTGAGGCACTGACCCAGGTCTGCGCACATGTCTTTGGCAATGACGCGGCCATCGGGTTTGCCGGCTCTCAGGGCCATTTTGAACTGAACGTCTACAAGCCGATGATGGCCTACAACCTGTTGCAAAGCATGCAGCTATTGGGGGATGCCAGCGCCGCTTTCACCGACAATTGCGTGGCGGGCATTCAGGCAGATACTCAGCGTATCGAAAAGATCATGAACGAAAGCCTGATGCTGGTCACCGCACTGGCACCGCAGATCGGCTATGACAATGCCACCACAGTCGCCAAAACCGCACACAAGAACGGCACGACCCTGAAGCAAGAGGCCATCGCCCTGGGCTTTGTCGATGAAGCCACCTTTGACGCGGTGGTGCGGCCCGAAAAAATGATCGGCCCCAAAACGTGAGCGCGGACGCCCCGATCAATCTGCACAAACATCGCAAGCTCAAGGCGCGTGAAGATGCGCGCGTGAGGGCGCAGGAAAACGCCACAAAGTTCGGACGCACCAAGGCCGAGCGCATGTTGGAGGCGGCACAAACCGAAAAGGCCCGCGCCATGTTGGACCGCCACAAGCTGGATGAGCATGAGTGACGCGCGCCCGCAGAAGCATTCATTGACATTGCGCGGACATCGCACCAGCGTCTCGTTGGAGCCGGAATTCTGGCACGCCTTCCGCACCATTGCTGCAGAAAACCGTCGCCCGATCAATGAGTTGGCCGCTGAGATTGATGTATCGCGCGGCGCTGAGTGCACATTGGCCTCTGCCATCCGCCTATATGTCTTGCGCCACTACATCCGCGCGAGCCACCAGCGGCGCGAGGACTAACCCGCCTGATACCCGCGCAGCATCTGATTGACGGCCGGGGTGAACACCCGACCAAAGGCGGCGGTGTCGCCGCCTGACATGCATTGCGCACCCAGCAACGTCGCGATGATCCCGAAACCCAACCGGCGGCCGGGACGCGAGCCCAACCCCAGCAGGGTCGCCAGGTGCAGCCCCAGATGATTGCCGGTCACATGCAAGGGACCAACATCGATATTGTCGCCCGGGTCCGATTGCCAGCCATAGCCCGCGGCCCAACCGCACAGCGCCAGCAAGACCGGCGATTTCATCGCGGCATCCGACAGCACCCGACCATATTCCGACCGGTCCAGGTCGGGTTGCAATTGCTCGCAAACACCCGATCGCCAGTCGTCAAGCACATCCGCAAGCAGGGCCAGAAGCAGGGCATCCTTGGTCGGATAATATAGATACAACGTGCCCTTGGCCAAATTGCACCGGGCCGCCAGTTCGGCCATTTTCAACCCGTCAACGCCGGTTTCCGTCAGCATCTTGGCCGCGCAGATCAAGATCATCTCCGAACGCTGCGATTTTGCCCCGTCGCTGACCGCGCGCGTGGCGCGAATAGGCGTTGCTGTTGGTTCTGCTGACATGCTCACCTGCCTGTATTGATTATGACCCGGATTCATTAAATCATTCCCCCAACAAACTGGCAAGGCGATCCGAGCACATTGCAAAGTCCGCGCAATTTCGCTGGACCCGCCGAGGCCAGCCCCCTACATCAAGATCACGGACATGCTGTGCATGCCTGTCTTGACCACCTGATCTGACCCAAAGGCGCCTGGCGTTCCGGGCAATGGCGCGGCGTGACAGATGCCGTCAACTGCCCGACGCAAGCCTGTTGGACAGAGGCAACCGACTTACCCAACCCGGGCCTGTCCCGGGCAATGACAACAAAGGTTTGGCAAATGACAATGGCGACAGCGCAGATTGGCCCCCGCACATGAATAACACCCGAGGCATGATCTTGATGGTGCTCGCCATGGCCGGCTTTGCCCTGGAAGACATGCTGATCAAGATTACGGCGGAAACCCTGCCCACCGGTCAGGTAGTCATCACCATCGGCATTTTGGGGGCGGCTGTCATTGGTATCGTTGCGGTTTCTGGCCGTCATGCCCTGATTGCGCGGCGCCATTTTACCCGATTGTCGGTGTTTCGCATCCTCGCCGAATTGACTGGCGCCTTGTGCTTCATCACCGCGATCACCTTGACACCGCTGTCATCGGCCAGCGCCATTTTGCAGGCCGCACCGTTGTTCGTGGCCATCGGGGGCGCCTTGTTCCTGAATGAAACCGTCGGCTGGCGCCGGTGGTCCGCCATTCTTGTCGGATTGGCGGGCGTGCTGTTGATTGTGCGACCGGGCTGGAGCGACTTTGAGCCGCTGTCGCTTTTTGCCGTGGGTGCCGCCATTGCGCTGGCCGCCCGCGACGTGGCGATCAAGGCGTCGCCCAGCACCCTGCCCTCTTCAGTCATGGCATTTCAGGGCATGATCGTCTTTTCGATGAGCGGCGTGATCCTCCTGGCGCTTGACCGCGCCC
>Ga0316205_10000677_pt1 | contig 55734 bp, 43 predicted proteins | sample 3monthpyrite_MG_FD_204941 | JGI IMG/M metagenome (GOLD analysis project Ga0316205, IMG submission 204941) | Microbial mat bacterial communities from mineral coupon in-situ incubated in ocean water Damariscotta River, Maine, United States -... | ecosystem: Environmental > Aquatic > Marine >...
CGTTTTTTTTTTTTTTTTGGGGGTTTTTGTGGGGGGGGGGGGGGGGGGGAGATCACTTTGCCCCCTATTTTCTATTTTATTTCTGATTTTGATCAGTGGGGTCACTTAAAGCGGCTATTCTTTGAGAGGCTTCACTGTGTCCCTGTTCAGAGGCTTTTTTGTACCATTCAATTGCTTGGTTTTTATCAACTTCTACACCATCGCCTTTTTCGTAAATCTGGCCAAGATTATATTGAGACCATTGATAGTTTTTATCCGCAGCTTTAAGAAAAAACTCTCTCGCACTTATTAAATTTTTTGGGACTTCCTCGCCGGATTGATACATTCTCCCTAGTTCGTTGGTTGCCCATAAACTGCCTTTTGCTGCGGCCTTCCTGAGCAACGCTACCGCCTCGCTAAGGTTTTGTTCAACACCTTGGCCTTTTCTAAGCAAGTTTGCATAGTTCCCCATTGCAACTAAAGAACCTCTTTCAACCCCAACTTTATACCAAAAAGCCGCATTCTTGTGACTGACGGCTGTGCCAACGCCGTCGCGATAGTAATTTCCGATTTCGACAATTGCCTTATTATGGCCTTGAATGGCTGAAGCTCTCATTGTATTAAATGCACGTTCTGCTGTTTCTTCACTCCCAACCAGGTTAAATGTCCGATAGTTAATCTTCAGACTCTTTAATGTGGATATTGATTGTTGATATGAGTCCGCTGATTTTTTAAGGTCTCTCGCAACATAATATTGCGCAGAACGATGCCAAGATCTTGCTGCTTTTTTGAACCACTCTAAACCATTTATAGCGTCTTCTTTTGTACCAATTCCATATTGGTTCATGGTACCCAACATAAACTGGGCTCTTGGAAGGCCTTGTGTCGCGGATTTTGTAATGAGTTCGAACGCTTCCTCTACTAAAGAGCCCTCTGATTCTTGTTCGCTTTTTACTAACAGCCATGTACCAGTTATAGCTTGTGCAAAGGCATCTCCCGAAGCTGCAAGTTCTTTCAGTTTATTGATAGCTTTACTGGCCTCATCAGTTTTATTTTCAACTGCCGTGAGTAACTGTTCTATATATTGGGGGCTGATAGCTCCATGAGCTTCAGCATTAGAAAACCATTTTTTCGATTTGTATTTATTGTTGTCACCTAAAACGCCTGAATTGTAAAATTCTGCGAGTAACATGCTAGCGTGACCAGGCTTGTATTTTTTATTAGCTATCTCAAGGAAGTCTTTGGAAACTTTTGGGTCTTTATCGACCCAAATACCTTCCTGATATAAACCGGACATTAATACGTATGCTTCACCCAGGCCTTCTTCCATAGCATTTGCAGCATATTCTAAACAAGTTTCATCAGAGAGGGACGGGGTTTGATTTAACAAGCACATAGAAGCCAAACGAAAGTAGGCAACGCTACTACCCATGAGCGTTGCTTTTAGATAGGCCTCACTAGCTTTTGTATGCTCATTATTTGCTCTCAAAATATCCCCGAGAGCAATGGCTGAATGACTATTGTCATTTGCCAAGGTTGTCGCAATACTAACTCCTAAAGCTTCCCCTTTATGGGCAAATCGACCCTGATAACCCATTGCTGCATTCATAAAGCGGATGTTGTCGAAATAAATATTTTGTTGCTTACCTGTCTCAATATCTTCAGCAATCACTACGTAATAAACAGCTTGATTGGCGGCCCTTAATTCAAGGGTGTTATCAATAGATTTCATCCCTGCTAATTCAAGAATATCCTCTACATCGCCCCATGAGGCAACTTCATAAGCATCATAGTAATGTTCTCCTCGCCCGCTTGAAAATACACCTTGTATAATGGTTGCAACAAAATCTTGATGGTATTGAGCGCCCGCCATATCTCCAAGTTCTATTTTGCAGGAGGCTGCTGACAGGTGAGGTTTAATGCTCCAATAATTGAGTCTGACAATATAGTCCCAGTCAATATCGGAACAGGTTTTTTCACCGGATTCTAATTTGGCAATGACTTCCAGGTACTGAGTATGTTTAGTTCCCGAATCTTCGGGTTGAGTCGATTTTAAATATGCGTTCCAAAGGGTTCGATATGAAACTCTAGATGGCGTGGTTTTGTGCTGTTCGATATTTTTCCAGAACGCTGCATCACTTGTGTTTGTATTGGCTAATTTTTTTGTTGCGCAGCCACTCAATATCAGTAAGCCGCACATAAGCCATGCAATATTTAAAAATCGACGATTCATTATTGTTATTCCCTAACCTTTATTCAAAAGTCGCTTAGCTAAATTCCTAAGCTTGGTATCTTGTTGTTTTATTGGCTGACCACTATTTTCCGGGTATATAATAACAAACCCTAATTGGTTTTTAAGTAGGTTGATCTGTTCAACATAGTCTGCAGTTTGACTAGCTTCAACATAAGATGTTTTAGGCTCAAAGCGGTGAGAAATAGTCACCCCATCTTCTTTGGACTTAATTTCTTTGGAGTAGTTAAAATAGCGATTAGTTTGCTTACTGCCAGTATCATCATAACTGAGAGGCTTAGATTGACTAGATCGAATAGTTTGTTGATACACCAAATTCACATTGTGTGGTACATAAAAAGGATATTGACGTACTAGTGTCGTTGGGGATTGTAAATAGTCTCTAATTTCCGGCACATACAGCGAAACGATTTTTTTACCGGCTTTAGAAACTGTCCAATCTTCTATGGTGTAGTCACTAATAATTTTGATTTCGTTTGCATTGGTATCATCGTTAATTTTAAATTCTGATTTTGATTGAATTTTAGGAAATGTTTGTGAATAAAAATTAAGAAAGTTTTCAGCCAATACTTTTTGTCCATTGGAAGCCAAAGAGACTCTTAAAGAGTCCGCTCTGAGTCCTTTATAAGTGGTTTCCACGGTTAGTAAGGTTGGGCCGCGGCCTTCATCAATATGATAAACCTCGTTAGTTTCGATCGTTGAAGCGCTATTCTCCGGTGGTATTATTTTGGTTAACTTGCTTTGAGAATCTTTAATAACCAGCGCTTGTTCATAATCTATAAATCCAATGTTCTTTAAACCGCCACGCTGATGTGACATTGTTCCGTCAAGCCAATAATCTTTTGAGTCATATTCAAGCTTCACAATCACGTGATCAAAAGCTCCAGGACTTGGAGTTTGTTGATCCAGTACCTTGCCGGCAAAACTTGAAACAAGCGCAGGATACGCTTTTACCCCGAATTTCTCCAAAATGGTGATTAATAGCGTGGTTTTGTCTTTACAATCGCCATATCGTCGACTAAATACCGTGTCAGGAGAAAACGGTCGATGGGTATTTTGCCCCATTTCAATTCCAAAATAACGAATCTCGTCTTGGACAAACTGTAGAGCCGCGGCAATTTTTTCATCCGTTGATCCTAGCTCGTTATTCCATAGAGTTATTTTTTGATTTAGTTCTGGGGAAATAGTTCGGTCCTGATAAAGATCAATTGCCCACAGATTTACCTGTTTCCAATTTTCATATTCTGAAAATTCGATAAATCCGAAAGGGGTAAACCAAGATGGCAATCTGTCTTCTTGCACCGCTGCAATGGTATTTTCAATTTGCCAGGTGTATTCATCGATTGATGAAGTCGATTTCTTGCTAAAAGCTAACTGACTCTCACCAAAATTTATCTTGGATTTCTTTTTGCTGAGAAGTCTCAAATGTAGTTCTTCAATAGATACGCCCCAGCTAGTGGCAAATCGGCCAAAATGCTTGTCTCCCAGTACCGGGTTTGAGCCGTCAATGGAATAGGCGTAGCTAATAATGTCATCAACCCTGATGTCATCTAAAATCGCCAATGCGGTCACCCGTCCATTAACCTGCTTGTCCTTGAGGCTGGCGTCTTCATTAAGTATTTTTATTTGTTCAGGGATTAGTCTACTTGTTGTTTTACCATCCCGAGTTATTTGAATGTGGTGAATACTGAGCTTCTCAAATTTAGGGTTAAAACTGAAGTTAACTTCGGCGACATGTTGTAATCCGTTTTCATTAATGGGTTGCATTATGACTTGGTAATAAAAGGATTTATTTTTAGTGGCTATATTATATTGCTGATCGCTTAGCAGGTAACGTACGCTTATTTCAGGCGCTTTATCAGCATTTGTATTTAGGTCAATTTTGGATTGTTTCACCCACTCGGGAGCTTTTTGATAGCTAACGCTCTTAATCGCATCTTGCTGACTAGCAAACGCTGAACAACAAATGATGCATAAAAAAACGAGAGATGTGATGGTTCGTAGCATACCTAATGACCCTATAATAAATCGTAAAGTGCAACCAAAAATAATATTAGCTAGTTGATTTTAGCAGTTGAGATAATTGATTGCGAGCTTTTGCGCGGCGGTCAAATAGCATCAAGGAGGGCAGATCAACTTGAAACTTTTATCAAGGCGGTCACTCATCATCTTAGTGCCTTTGATTATAACTTGCACCAAAACCCAACAGCCATTAACCTCAAGCTATCTACTAATTTAATGCTTATGTCCTATGTTCCCTTTATCTGTTCTTGATCTGGTAGCTGTAAAAATTGATAAAACACCAGCAGAGGCATTGACTGAATCTCTGGAATTAGCGCAACACGCTGATGAACTAGGCTACTTGCGGTATTGGGTGGCAGAACATCATAATATGGTTGGTATCGCCAGCGCAGCCACTTCTGTTGTTATTGGTTATTTAGCATCCGGGACTAAAAACATCAGAATTGGCGCGGGCGGCATCATGCTTCCGAACCATTCGCCTTTAATCATTGCAGAGCAGTTTGGTACTTTAGAGTCACTGTATCCTAATAGAATTGACCTTGGTTTAGGCAGAGCCCCTGGAACCGATCAATTGACTTGGCGAGCTCTTCGTAGAGCATCAGGATCTTCCGAGCAATTTCCACAGGATGTTCAGGAACTACAACACTATTTTGCTCCCGTAAAAGAAGGTCAGGCCGTTCAAGCTGTACCAGGTGGCAACTTAAATGTCCCCCTTTGGATGTTAGGTTCTAGTTTATTTGGAGCACAATTAGCGGCGCAACTGGGCTTACCTTATGCATTTGCTTCACATTTTGCTCCGGCATCCCTTGATCAAGCATTTGAACAATACCGCCATTTATTTAAGCCATCCCGTCAATTATCAAAACCTTATGCTATGCCATGTATCTCTGTGATTGTGGCAGATACCGACGAGCAGGCTGAGTATTTATTCACCAGTATGCAGCAGCGCTTTTTAGGAATGATTCGAAATCAACGCGGCAAATTATTACCACCCATTGATGATATTGAAAACTGCTGGAATCCAATGGAAAAAGCACAGCTTGAAAGCATGCTAAGTTGTGCTTTTGTAGGGAATCCGACAAGCGTGAAAGAGAAGCTTCAACATTTTATTAATAGAACTCAAGCCGATGAATTAATAGTGAGCGCTGGAATTTTTGATCAAAGCGCAAGATTACATTCTTATGAATTGTTAGCGGACATTGGTAAACAGCTTGCCCATGCGTAAGTTTATGCATGCATAAATTGCTTTGTTGCCTATTATCGACTATCCGTATTTTATTGGAGATAGATTGTCAAACTACCGCCAGTCATCATAGGTTCAAATATCGCTTGGTTGCGAGGGGTCATATTTCGCAGCCAATGTTTGATTGTTTGCTTGTTCCTAATGTATTCTTAGAACCTTTAGGGAAGAAAAGGGAATGCGATGCAATCACGGCCCCTTAATAGCTAGCCCTCAATAAAAACAAGGACTTCAAAATGCGATATGGTCATATATTATTAATTGTTTTATCCTCACTAGTTGTAATATCGAACAGCTTTGCCAATGAAAGCAACATCCCATCCAAGCGTTTTACTGCTATGCGGGTGTTTGACATAGAATATGCAACCGATCCTCAAATTTCGCCCGATGGCAAAAAAATTGCCTATGTGCGTCATTCTATGGATAGAATGAATGACAAAGACAAAGGTCAAATCTGGCTGATCAATATTGACGATGGTTTGCAACTACCGCTCATTGGCGGCGAGGCTTCCTCTCACTCACCTAGATGGTCTCCGGATGGAAAGAGTTTACTTTTTGTTACCGCAACTGACGATAAACCTGAACTAAGATTATATTACTTTGAGTCAGATCGAAGTATTGGATTAGCCCAATTTATCGGTGCGCCTTCACGTGCTTCTTGGTCTCCTGATGGCAAACACATTGCTTTTAATATGTTTGTAAAAGGTAAAAAGCCTAGTTTTTCAACGCCCGTTGACAAGCCCGAAGGTGCAAAGTGGAATGATGCGGTTAAAGTATTTGACGATCTCACTTTTCGATTTGATGGTGCCGGTTATCTAGCTGAAGGTACAACTCAAGCGTTTACGCTCCCGGTTGAAGGCGGAACGCCACGTCAGTTAACCCATGGCGATGCCGATATGAATGCATCGACCTGGTTAGATAATGATACGGTTTTAGTCACCGGCAATACCGCAAAAGATCGCGATATGGATATCATTGAAAGCGAAATATATACCGTTGAATTGAATGACTTGTCGATGACGCCATTGACCAGCCGTGATGGCCCAGATAGCGGAGCAACGGTTTCACCCAACGGAAAAATCATCGCTTATATTGGTTATGATGACAAGGTGTTGTCCTATCAGCAAAGCGATTTGTACGTGATGAATGCTGATGGCACCAATCAACGTGAGCTAGCTGCGGACTTTGCTGGAAGTATTGGCCAAATTAAATGGGAATCTAATAGTAAATCACTTTTATTTTCATCTGAGGATTTTGGTGTTATTAGCTTGTATCGAGTTGACCTAAAAGGCAGAGTCTCAAAAATCATGACAGGAATCGGTGGCGGCTCCATCGGTCGACCTTATGCGGATGGCAGTTTTTCTATCAGTCGTCATTCAAAGGCCAAAATTGCATTCATGGCAGGGTTTTCCGACCGACCAGCCGAAGTTGGGGTGACCGATTATAGAGGTAAAAAACAACGAATATTAACCAAGTTAAACGACGATTTGCTGCCTTATCTTGAAATGGCAAAAGTAGAGGAGATCAAAGTCAAATCCAGTCATGACGGAAAGGAAATTGAAGCTTGGGTGGCTTTTCCGCCAAATTTTAAAGCCGATGGAAGTTTTCCCATGATACTTGAGATACATGGTGGCCCCTACACTATGTACGGCCCTTATTTTGCGAGTGAGATGCAGCGTTACGCCGCCGAAGGATATGTCACGGTTTGGTCTAATCCACGCGGCTCCACAGGTTATGGTGAAGACTTTGCACTTGAAATCGACCGCGCATATCCGGGCAATGACTATTTCGATTTAATGAGCGTGGTAGATGAAATGGTTGCTCGTAAATATGTAGACGATAAACGTCTATTTGTAACGGGTGGTTCTGGTGGCGGAATTTTAACCGCCTGGATTGTTACCAAAACGAAACGGTTTGCTGCTGCGGCCTCTATAAAACCAGTGATAAATTGGATGACCATGGCATTAGCTGGCGATATAGCTCCTTATGTAAGACGCCACTGGATACGTGAAGATCCTTGGTCTAACCCTGAAGCCTTCTTAAAATTTTCGCCCATTCGGTATGTAGATAAAGTTAAAACTCCAACCTTGATGATGGTGGGAGAAGAAGATTATCGAACACCTGCATGGGAAGCAGAACAATTCTATACTGCGCTTAAAATGTTAGGGGTCGATACGGCACTTATTCGTGTGCCAAGTGCGCCACATTATATTGCCTCACGTCCTAGCCGGTTAATCGCTAAAACCGATAATATTATGGGGTGGTTTGCTAAATACGACCCGGCGAAAAAAATGATGGAAAACAAAGAAACTAAGCAAGATTGACCTAAGCAAGATTAATACAATAAGCTTACCTGGATAGATTGTTGCTTGTTAAAGAAAAGTGGAATTAAGGAATTGATGAAGTTTGCTGCTTTCGATGATGTTAGTCAGCTACTTTGTTTTTTCCATTATGTTTAGCACGGTACAGAGCAGAATCGGCTCTTGAGATTAGAGATTCCTGACTTTCTTCTTTTTTCCATTCGGCAACTCCAAAACTAGCCGTCACCTTTTTAACCGACGAGAATTTTGTGTTTTCCAATGTGGCTCTGAGTTTTTCGGCCACTATTTTTACTTTATCAATACTTGTTGATGGGCAAATGACAAGAAATTCTTCACCACCCCAACGTCCAAGAAAATCGTTTGTTCGTAGATTCAACGTTATTATTTCGGCTATCTTTTTTAACACGCTGTCGCCTGTGATGTGACCAAATTCGTCATTTATTTTCTTAAAGTGGTCAATGTCTAACATGATGACGGAAAGCGGTGTATGATACCGATTACTTGATTTTATTTCTTGAGTAAATACCTCGTCCATTTTTAAACGATTAAAGATTTTTGTTAACGGATCCGTCACAGAAAGCAGCTCTAGTTTTTTCTTAGAGTCGGTCAATTGTGCATTAATATTTTTTAAATAACGATTCCACCAGGTAAGAACGAAAACAACTAAAATAACAGCAACTGCGACATACCAATATTTTTGGTAATCGACATCAGGGTTGAAGCTAACCACTGCACCTTCGGTCATAAATTCATTAATGAGTCTGGGGTCGGTTGCTATGAGCGATTTCTCCAATATACTATGCAAGACGCTGTTCTTTTTTAAGGTGGCAAGCGAAGCGATATCATCATAAATGGGTGGCAATACTCCGGAAACTTTTAGCTCTCTTTGTTGTTTATTATTAAATAAACTTGCGGCAGAGTATAAAGATAATATTGTCCCAAACGCTTTGTCTTCAGAAATATAATCCAGTTCATCTTGAATAGTGTCCACAAAAATAAATTTCATATTTGGGTATTTGTTTCTTATTTGAGTAATAGCATAATTATTTTTTAGCATAACAAATACTTCATCTTTTACTTCATCCAAATCTCTAAAATAGTATTCCTGATGTTTAGTAATAACCACTCGTTTAATCCTGACGTAAGGCCGAGTAAAGTTGATGATTTCACTACGGGCTTCAGTTCTTGTCGCCCACGGTAGAATATCGCAACTACCTGCTTTAAGTCCTGCTAGTGCCTCTGCCCAAGTTATCAATGGAGTTGCTTCGAGAATTAGACCGCTTTTGTCTACAATTAACTTAACAATATTCAAACTGGCATCTTCGCTTGCCTGTTGCATAACGTTGCATACTTTGAGCACTTGTTTACTTGCGATAAATTCCTTTTCTTCACTAGTGAATATTTCTGACAAATAAAGTGGCGCGTTGGGAATGGAGGTATTATCTTGCGCAAGTGCATGATAACTCGCAGCCGCGACGATAAGACTCACTAGGGCAAATATGATTAGAATGTACTTTGTCATTAATTTAGCATCATCTTGTTCTACCATTCTCACAAACATGCACGTTTTTGAGCAAAACGATAATTTCTCGAGCGGACGCTTCTAGACTGCTAGAATCGACATTCATCAGCGCTTCCTCTCTAATGGTATGTTCTTCAAGCAAGTCAGCTAGTCTACTAAAAAAAACAGAAAAGTTGCGTCTCTCGTATACTTTTAATGCTGAATCGCAATCATTGAGCAGCTCCATTATTTGTAAATGATCTGCTATCAGGGTATAAAACACACTGTTTTCTTTGGTGTGCGTTTGTGCATTATCATATAAAATGGTGTCTTCAAGTTGGATATGATATTTAAGAGATTCGTAAAAAATATTGAATGCTTTTCCAATATTCAACCATTCTTTATTGGACAGTAGCTCGGCCCCATTGTCTAAAGCAGTGTTTATTGCATATACACTGCGTTTAATAGAGACGTGATCCTGGCCCATATTTGTCCTTGTTATTCGGTGAGAGTAATAAATCGCGGTATTAATAATGTTTACAACCGAAAGCTGAAAATAATCTTCTTAGTTCAGTCAACGCCTAATTATTTGAATGATGTCTAATGTTTATAACTAAGATTAACTAAAGTCTAGCCTATTTTGGCAATTTGTGGATATTTTCCACCCAAAAATTAGGGGGTATGAGGTAAGGCGGGTATAAATCCTTCGATAGAACCGAGTAGCCTTAGTTTGCGTTAGGTCAGCATTAGGCTCTGCAAAAAATGAAAACTTTGGTTTTAGAGTTGATTTGGTTAGAATGGGCTCATTGTGGTTGCTTGCACTAGTGCATTGGAGGCTCTAGGATGTTAAAGATTCATATAGGATTTATAATTTTATTTCTTGTGGCCTGCAGCTCTGCGATTGCTCAAGACGAAAATAGTCGTTATGCACTAGTGATTGGTAACAAAAACTATCCTCAAGTCCCATTAAGTAATCCGATAAATGATGCTGAATCGATCGCTAAAAATCTAGCAGAATTAAACTTTGAAGTTACTCTGCTAGTCGATCTTGGCTATGAAACACTCAGTCAAAATATTGAAAAATATTATCGCAAAATTCAAATTAATAACGACAAAAAAGCAATCGTATTCTTTTATTATGCCGGTCACGCTATTCAAATTAACCACCGCAATTATTTAGTCCCATTGGATGTACAGTTTGGCGATAATAAAAAATTCATGGCAGGTTTATATGATATCAACAAAATATTTTCCCATATTCCCAAACGATATGGGCTACAGAATATCATTATTCTTGATGCGTGTCGGAACAACCCCTTCAAAAAGAAAGCAAGTGATGGTGCGGACGACTTGGTTATTTCAGATGGCTTGGCACCCTTACGGGCTCCAGTGGGCACTATAATTGCCTATTCCACTGAACCGGGCAGCAGTGCCTCAGACGGAAAAGGCAGAAATGGTATTTACACCAAACATTTGTTGAACTACATTCAAGAAATGATTTCCATAGAAGAAGTTTTTAAAAAGGTTAGAAAAAGTGTCGTTGAAGAAACCAATAATCAGCAGACCCCATGGGAGCATTCATCGTTATTAGAAGATGTTTATATTAATCCTCCGCGTAACCGCGATATTCCCGATCTGATTAGTTTTTAAAACACATAAGCCAATCCCACGTTCAAACTAGTAAAGCTTTCATTGATATTTTCAAACTGCATTCCATCGAAATTTATGTCCTGTTTGTATTCATTCACTTTGAATTTCGTTTGGAATAATAGGCGGCTAGAAAGCGGCATTGTCCAGGTCAGGCTATAACCAAATCCTTTTAATTTACCCCTTATCTTTCCAGTGAGATCATCGAACTCAATTTCTTCTTCTTCTTCTTCCTCTTCTTCATCCGTGTTAGCTTTGAAATTATTGGTCGCATTTAGTTGAGCATAAGCCAAGGATAAACTTAGACTGCCAGCTTTTTCAAAATGAAAAGAATAGCCAATTCCTACATAAGGGCCTTCTTGTGAATAACTTTCTTCTTGAGTGAATGGAGTTCCTTCATCCAGACTTTCACGCGAAGTAAAGTCCAACTTGGTTTTTCCCGATTTATATCCACCAAATAACGCCCAGTTAGATGTTAAGCTATAACCCAAAGTGAAATCAAAATCTTTACGAGAAGCTTTGCCTATGTCTTCTTCTTCTGAAACATTGGCATCATTCAGGGTGACACCATCTATTAGAGAAATTTGCCATTTGTTGTAAATTGCCGCGAGGCTCAGGTTAGCGGTGGAAAAACTAATGTCTTGATCTATTTTTTCGGGAAAAGAAAAAGTACTATTGCCAAGTGAAAGGCCGCTAATTATTTTAGTATCACTAAGAATGTCGTCAGCATGAGCGTTTGAACATAGCAAAATAACGCTAAAAATTGTTGCTGTAATCGGTTTTTTTAAGTCCATTGATTTATTCATTTATATCCTCTATAGTCCAGACTATGTAATATTGCGCTTTAAAATATGACACTTATGATCTATTCTGTAGCAATCTCTTCTATTCTATGCATAAGTCGATATACAAGCCAGAAAAAATTACCAACAAAAAGGAAGGCCCATCAGCATGCTTAAAAACATTTCATTAGTCAGCGTTTTAGTGTTCTGCCTTATTTTACTTACTTCATGCGCAACTCAAGAAACGCAGAAGAATCCATCCTCATTGCCAGAAGAGGCCGCAGCTAAGGAGAAAGACCGTGGATTTGATCCTTGTTTAATTAACCCTAAATTATCCGCGTGTAAGAAAAAAAATGGATAGTGTCGACCGTAAATTACAAGTTGCAGAGGTTATAGGCACATGGACGGCTGCCATCACTGTGATTATTGGTGCCGTTTTTGGGTTGTATGAATATATTGAGCATAAGGAAAATTTGAAGGTAGATAGAGCATTTGAATTTGTCACTAGTTATCAGTCTAACGAGTATCTGATCAAAGCGCGTTTGGAGATTTCCGAGGTTGTCGAAGACAGTTTGCCAGCTATTTACGAGATACTTAAAAATCCAAAGTTAACACCTGATGAGTTGGACAAGGCATATCATTCAGAAATTATGAAGATCATTAAGCAAAGCAAACTGTCTTCGTCAATACAGCAAGTTTTTACGTTTTATGAACAAGTTTTATTGTGCAGAGATATGGCGCTGTGTGATGAGACTGTTTTGAAAAATTTCTTTGATAATGACGCTGGCACGCATACAAGAACATTTTTTCCGTATATATGTAACTTACGGAAAGAGTGGAACAATCCAAAGGTTTATGCGCGTGTTATTTCTTTTTATATAGGAAGTGCTGAAGATCTCTGTCAGAAATAAAAACTTTGTTGCTGTAGGGAATGAGAAATATAAAAAAAGTGACTAGCTTCCTCGCGTTGCCCGAACCAAGTTCCCGTCAAGGGCACTCTCACCAAAGACTTTCTGTGCAGGTGATAGTCGATTTTGTGGGAAGTATATCAGACGAAAAATCGAGTTGTCGGAGCTAGGCTGTCAAAACTCACCTCCAATTTTTGTTGGTTTTTGCATTTTAGTTTATGAAAAGTGGCTGGTGAAAAACTTGATCTCAAGAATTTCTTAGAGAGTGGGTTATACCAAAGAACTGCCCCCCAAAACTCGCAATACGTTAGCCCTTTACTGTTTGCAGTAGCTAGTTTCAACGCGAGTTAAATAGGTTGTGCGATTAGTTGTTTCGATAGAAATACAATCATTAACTAGTAGATTAATCTTCTCTGTTACTACTTTAATAATCATGCCATTCATTTTGCGAATCGTATAAGCAACACCTTTGCTCCCACTGGTTAAAGATTTTTCGACCGCGCCACCAATCACCGCGCCAGCAGCCCCTCTAATTATTTTTGATTCCCCAGAATGACCCCGTCCGGATGCTAGCCCCAGTAAGCCACCGAGAATAGCACCGCCTGCAGCGCTAGATTGCACATCAACATTTTGAGCTTCTAACACTGTACCATATTCGAGTCTTATAACCTGATTCATTGATGTCCGCGCCACTGTATTGGGGTATTGTTGTTGTGCGCATGCCGAGCTGAGCAGTAAAAGAAGCGTCGTCAATATCAATTGAATGGAGGTTTGGCTGCTAACTCGGGCATTTGTCATTTTTATGCACTCCTGATATAAAAATTCTGAGCTAATTAAAGCGGCATCGTCAATAACAAAAACGATTCGCTAAGATGACCTGTTAGTCCGATAGTAAATTAGTTAAGCCTGAATTGAATTGACTTTTGTCAGGCCTATTGAGCAGATATATCAAATGGGATAGACAAAATAGAGAAATAGGGAGGCCTTTTATTCATATTGATAATTCTGCCTTAACAATTCCTTTTTTCTTCCACCCACGAAGTATGCCAGACCAAAGATTGCCTCGAATGTTCGATGACTGGGATATTTTGTTTGCCTTCCAGATCCTTTTTTCAATGGAACCGTCAATCCTGTGCAGTGATACGGCCGCCTGTTTACCTGAAATTAATAGTTTTTTAAACTGATCCTCATCGGATGGCAAAAAGATTAACTCGGGCTTCTCAGTCGATTCTTTGATTTCTTTTATTACTATACCGTCTTGCGCATCAAGAAGCCTTTCAATTAAAGCCGATGGAGTATCAAAACCTTTTGCATGGCTTTCGAGGCGAGCATAGAGCTTGTCTGAAATTCTTATGACAGGGCACATGGCATTCCTTACTAATTTGTCAATATGGTAACATTGTAACCATAATTTAAGGCTGTGTCAAACCAAGCTATCAACTGATGGCTTTTAAGGATAAAAGCATGCCCGGAGTTTTTTTGATTTACGCCCATTGGAATCGCCCAACATATTATTATTGAGGTTTTTGATCTGAATTTCCCGTTTTCCAATACTCATCCTTTTGAGCGTCATTTGAGTCTTCCTCGTTTTCCCAGTCATAAACCTTGCGTTTTGGTTTTGGGTCTTGTTCACGGAATAAAATTGCGCTTAATACGCCGCCAATGGCCCCAAAGAAATGTGCTTCAAATGAAACCTTTGGATCCCAGGGCAATATCCCCAGCAGTATGGATCCGTACATAAAAACGGCGATGCACATCAACCCGATGGATACTTTATCTCGCCGGATAATCGAAGCAATAAACAAATAATATAAAAGTCCAGTGGTTAAGCCGCTCGCACCTAAGTGATAACTAGGGCGCCCAAATAGCCAAACGCCTGTGCCAGAAACCAGCCAAATGACAAGCAGGGTTTTCCATTTGGATGCTGGATAACCATAAGCCTGTAAGCCACCGAGAAGCAACAGAGGAAAACTATTGGCGGCTAAATGGTTCCAAGAGCCATGTAACAGAGGTGCGAAGATAACGCCGAGAAGACCAGAAACTTCGCGTGGCTGAATTGTTAAAAAACGGATATCTATCGCGAACAATTGTTCAGCGGATTTAATTATCCAAAGCAGCAAGGTGAAATAGAAAATAGGCTTGAAGCCATTTAGCCGGTGTGTGGTGTTGTCCATTCAATCAATATTGGGACGAAATGGCGAAAACCAAACATTTAAGGTTCTTCATCCAGTTCGACGAGACACAAATCCATCTCTTTTCATTGGCCGCTTTTAGATCCATTTGCCCTAACTCGAGTAATTTATAAACCCTAGACAAATTAATTGATTCGCCATCCTTAAAACGTAAGATCATTTCAGCCTGAAACTAAACAGCGGCTTAATGGCATAAGCGTTAGAATCTGGATATTTTTACACAGTTCTTTCGAATGCTCGTATAATGACGCCATTAAACAAAAAGAACCGAGTAGCCTATGAAAAAGCCTTTTATCAAGTCCCCCATTCATTTCGAAACTGAAATTGAAGCCGTTGTTGAAGAATTCTTAGACTGGAAGGATGTTTATGCCAGCAAAATACCGGATGATCATGTTGGCGTGGTTATGTTTGCCGCGAACGAAGAAGGTGATGTTCTTATCGATTGGCGTTTAGAAATTAAAGGTATCAAACTAAAAACTAAAAGTTTTTTTGATAAAGGAGACGCAATGGGTATGAAAGGACAGGTGGTTTGGGTTGACCAAAGCTAGCAAGCGGACAGATTACTTGAACTATGAACGTTTGAAATCTTTCGAGTCTGGTCAATCTTGCTCAATATATACCCATTCCACCTCACGACGCAGGATTCAATCCAAAATAAAACCATTCTTAAAATATATCGACAGGTTCTTCGTTTCGATCGAGCACCAAATAGCGAGAAAGATCTTGACCGCTCATTAGATCATTGACCATTTTATTGAGTATTGGATCCGCTTCTTCTGGCGTCGGCATTTTATTATTTTCGCCGGAAAGACAAGCGATAAACATCATATCCCAATCCGAATTAATCGAATCTGCCTCCATGACAAAATCGTCGAAAGAGGTAATTTCATCCGGTGTTTTATCCACACAGATCACCGGGGTAATAGTTCCGGACATACCTTCCTCTTTGTCATTGACTTCAATTTCTGACTTGGCGAGCATGATTAGAAGGCGTTGAGGTTGATCTTGAGTTTTCGCCGTTTCTATCATCTTCTTAAAATGTGAAGACATCTCGATTCTCTTTGTGGGTGCATTTAATGCGCGATTGTAGCAGGAAAACAGCTGCTTTGATCAACTGATTTGATCAATGGTAGACTCTTTGATAAATTAATTGATTAGTTGATTGCAGGGAGACAGCCAACGTAAACTAGTGTTATTGTTTCCAGCAACAAACAATCCTTCTACTATCCTAATGGCCAGTAAATGATATCTACAAAATTCAAAAATAAAACGGTTATTATCACCGGTGCGTCGGCAGGCGTTGGTGCGGCTTGTGCTCGAACATTTGCATCTTTGGGGGCTAACTTAGTGTTAGTGGCCCGTGGCCAGCAGGGGTTAGATACAATCGCCGCCGAGCTTGAAAGCAAAACTAAGATCCTAACGGTGGCGATGGATGTCTCTAGTACGGAAGATTGCGCTAGCCTGATGGAAAAAGCCATGGCGAAATTTGGCGCGATCCATACTTTAATCAATAACGCCGGTTTGCACTACCGTGGCGAATTTAAAACAAGAACGCCGAAAGAAGTAATCGCCATGGTTGACGTTGACCTGCGCGCGCCGTTGCAACTCACTGCAGAAGCGCTCCCTTATATATTGAAATCAGGTAGCGGCGCTATCGTTATGATCGGCTCCCTGGCCGGACGCGCTCCATTACAAGGTGCGGCGACTTATTCTGCTACTAAGGCCGGTTTACGCGCATTTGCCTACGCACTTGCCGATGAATTACGTGAGAGCAATATCTCGGTAGGCGTTGTCTCACCCGGACCCATTGATACTGGATTCATCATGGATGAAATCGACAAGGTCGAAGATATCGTCTATTCACAGCCGATGAGTAGCGCGCAACAAGTTGCCGACGTTGTCGTCAGGTTAGCACAAGGCGAAAGCGTTGAAATTGCAATGCCCTGGTTTAGTGGCAAGCTGACCACTATAGGATATTTGTTTCCAATATTTAGACGTTTGAGTCGAGGTTTATTGTACAAAATAGGACGCAAGAATAAGGATAAATACCGGCAACGAAAATAGTTTAATTCTCGCTAAAACTCTAACGCATCGCAAGGACCAAAGAAGCCTACAGAAAAGACAAGGGAGTCAATGTATTTGGCCTCAATAATGGATTATTTTTTAGGCGACTTTAAACGACTATGCTATCTTGATTGACAAAATTAAGAAGACAGATCGAATAACTCAGTAAAAACCTTTATCCAGTTAGTTCGATAAAACAGACTGTTAAACGCCAAGGGATTTCATGGAAACCGTTTCAATTTTAGTTGATGTGCAAAATGTCTATTACACCACCAGACATGCTTTTAAGCGTAATTTCGATTATAATCAATTCTGGGCCAGGGTGACTCAAAACCGAAAAATCGTAAATGCTTCAGCCTACGCAATAGATAGAGGTGATTCGAAACAAAAACAGTTTCAAAATATCCTCAGAGCGATTGGCTTCGAAGTGAAACTGAAACCATTCATTCAGCGTTCGGATGGCTCTGCTAAAGGCGATTGGGATGTAGGAATTGCATTGGATGCAATCGAATATGCCGAGCAAAGTGATACGGTTGTGCTGCTGACAGGTGATGGCGACTTCGACTTATTAGCTCAAAAAATGAGAACAAAATACCAATCCAGGGTAGAGGTTTACGGAGTACAACAATTAACCGCCGCTTCTCTAATAAAATCGGCAAGTCAATTTTATCCAATCGAATCAGATCTATTATTATAAATAAAGACTACGAATATGAGTTAGGCTCAATCATCTCAATTCAATGAACCAAATTTATTAAATCAAATTTGACGAATCAATTTTAGTGCATTTGGATTTGATGTGGAATCAATGCTAGCTCATAATGACCGGTAAATAGACGACTCAACAAAGATCTCTAATGAGGAACCAATGGATACACTAACAAACCAACGCTGGATCTACATTAAGCGCCCAAGCGAAAATGTAGGTTTCCAAAATTATCAGCTTGAGCAACAGCAGATGCCCACCCAGTTGGCATCGGATGAGGTGCTGATCGAAAATAAATACATTAGCGTCGATCCTTATATGCGAATTCAGCAATCAAGTTGTGATAGTTGGGAGCCGCCGCATCCATTAAACACCCTTCAATCCTCTGGCGTTGTGTCTAAAGTCCTGGCAAGCAACAACACGAGTTTCGAAAAAGGAGATTGGGTTTCGGCTTACACCGGATGGGAGCAATACTCCAAGGTCCATGCTTCACAACTGAATAAACTCGACCCTGGCAATGCGCCGGTTACAACGGCGCTTGGTGTGCTGGGTATGCCTGGACGAACTGCCTGGTTTGGATTGATGGAAGCGGGCAAACCCAAACCTGGCGATATAGTCGCGGTCTCGGGCGCCGCCGGAGCTGTCGGATCGTTAGTGGTGCAATTTGCCAAAAAGGCGGGATGTAAAGTGATCGCGTTTGCCGGAAGCGAGCAAAAATGCCAGTGGTTAAAATCAGAATTAGACGTTGATATTGCACTTAATTACAATGAGTTTGATACTTATCAGTCTTTGTCCGAGTATTTTCAGCAACACCATTTAAAAATCGATATTTACTTTGATAACGTCGGCGGAAAAATAACCGATGCCGTTATGCCAAACATTAATCGCCGCGCACGTATTGTGATCTGTGGACAAATGAGTCAATACAATGGACAACTCGACAAAGTAGAACTAGGCCCTCGATTCTTACAACATATGCTCTACCAAAGAGCGACGATTCAAGGGATCTTGGCCCGAGATTATAATCACCGGATGGATGAAATGCTCGCCCAAGTCTCTCCCTGGGTCAAAGAAGGTAGCCTTAAGTTCGAGCAAAGTATCGTTAAAGGTTTTGATAAAATGCCGCAACATTTGGCAAGTTTATTTACCCGTCATTCTAAAGGTAAATTATTAGTTGAGGTTGGTAAATGACTTTTCGATTTTCGGTGTTAGCCATGAGTATTTAATTTGATAAAAATAATTCCAAAACAATCCTTCAAAAATATCCCCTGGAAAAATGGCGAAGGGGTTACTTTGGAACTCGCCATTAATGACGACGGTCATTTAGCTGATTTTGAATGGCGTTTGAGTATTGCTAAAGTGGATAAGGATGGCGAATTTTCGGACTTTAGTGGATACACTAGAAATCTGGTTCTAATCAGTGGCAAAGGCGTGATCCTAAGTCATAATGAAAATCAGATTGACCGGCTAAATAGCCAACTAGATTTCTCAATCTTTGATGGTGGTAATAAGACAATTGCCACATTAGTCTCTGGTCCGATAACGAATTTTAATTTGATGACCAAGACGAAAAACTTCGTCAGTTCAGTTGAAACATTTAGCGGGTTACAAAATGTGATTCTAAAAAACTCATTACTTTGTTTTATTTATGGACTGGATAAAGAACTGGAAATCATTTCTAAAAAGGCTCGGATAAGTCAAAATATGGCTGACGGTGGCTTAATGCAAATTTTTAATAACAAGCAATCCGATCTAGTAGTAACGGGTCAAAATTTTATCGTCGCTTACATTGATAGAAAATAAATTTTCGTTTGTTGATAATGTAGGATATTGGCTATTTAATAACGGTCATAAATGCATCTTCACCAATCCTTTGTTCAAAAATCCCCTTATCAGAGAACTTATTAACTAAGCGCTTTTGTAACTATTCAGCCTGTTAATAAGGTCAGTCATTCTACCGTTAGACAACTCGGGGTATTGAAGCTCCTCGACCTCTCCCTAACCCTCCCCTTCCAAGGGGAGGGGATTTAGTCCCCTCTCCCTCTGGGAGAGGGCTAGGGAGAGGGGGCTTTTAACGATGCTGAATAGTTAAGCGCTTTTTTTGATAGTTTTTGAGTTTTATAATGGTTTTTCATTTCCATCGTATCTACGACCAAGATATACCGCCAAAGATCCCCAGATAGCCGCGATAGCCGCTCCTACGATCGATATAGCAGCAAGACCCAATCCAAAGCCTTCGCTTAACAGCGCGAACAATGAACCACTTACCGCGTCGCCGCCACGATAGACCACAATATCGATGACGGGCTTCGCTTTGAAACGCTCATCGGTGGTTACATCGGTAAAGAGCATTTCTCGCGCCGGTCTGGTTATCGCGTAATTTCCGGCTCTTCTGGCGACTTGAATGCCCAAAACAATAATCAGCAGTGGGGCAAACGCTAAAATGAACATGCCTAGCATGATCGCAAAAGGTACTAATGCCAGCGTTACCGCCATTCCTAAGTTGGTCGCCATACGCCCAGTCACAAAAAACGCAAGAAAAAACGTTAAAGAATTTACTAACCAATCAATGCTGGCCAAAATTTCAGTTCTCTCGGGTCGGGAGTAATCGGCTAATAGATTTTTTTGTTCGAAATAAACGAAGGAGCTTATAAAAACATAGAGAAGAATAAATAAACTAATGCCCAAAAGCGTTTTATTGGTGAAAACGGCTTTAAAGCCACTCCACCATTGTGAGTTGAGTTTGACTGAGGACAAATCGGCATTTAAATTTTCGTTACGGAGTTCACTTAATTTTAAGCGGTACATATAGAGGATTAAAGGAACAACCGCTAACAGCCCAAGGGAAGCTATTAACATGAGAATATCTAAACCGATTTTTTCTGCAAAAAGTGCTGGGATCATTGGTCCAATAATTGCGCCTGCACTGGCTCCCGCAGCTATAATAGAAAACAATCGTTTACTTTGTTCCTTGGTAAAAGTGTCTGCCATAAAGCTCCAAAAAACTGATATATGAAACAAGCTGAATGCACTCACCCAAATGTAAAATGTTTTTTCTATTAATGTCGGATCGCTAAATGCGGGTGCAAGAAAATAGAACAGCAAAAAGCTTAAGGCAAAACAGCTATAAACCATTGGTACCACATTTTTAAGACTGATTCGTGAAATGATTAAGCCGTATAAAGAAACAATACCGGCACTGATAAAAAATTGTAAATTCCACAGGGTACTCACTTCGGTATCAGTCCAATCGCTGGCCATCGCATCACGAACGGGTCTTAAAACAAAGTAACAAGCCATAAGAATAAAAATAATTGAAAAAGAAACCAACGTGGCTTTTAATTCATTTGGATGAATTTTAGCTAACTTATTGATCAGCTTAGCCAGCATAAAAGTATTACGGGGCACTTTGTGCTAACTCCTCATCCAGAATTTATTTGTGTGCATCGTGTTCATAATTGAAGGCCTTTATATTGATTGTAAAAAGGCACTATAACGCGATTTTTGAAGGAATTGCAAATAAGTGAAAGCTGGGTTAACAAACTCTACGGCAATGGGTTGATCAATTTTACCGCAGCGTTTATTAGCTCGACTGGAATGAAAGGTTAAAACCGGTTCATTTGCCCCGAGCAGCGGCAGACAAAGGAACAATATTACTCTTTTTAACTGGCTCCGCGTCAAACAATTTTTTATTTTCAAGTTTGCGGGATAATTCCAGTGCGGTATCTCGTTCCATTTCTAATTCGGCCATTAAATTATTGAGTCCCTTCAGTTTTCCTTCAATATTAAATTCCGATTTTTTCAAGGTTTCCAATTCTTGCTGATGGGTAATAATCATATGGTGATGAATACGTAACTGCTGGTTGAGTGGATTGACAATGCTCTGAGTCCAGTTAATGGTCTCTTTTCGGGTCGCTTTAAAAAAGTTCATGACTTCTGTGACGGTGCCTGAGAAAAAGCGCTTAACCGCAATACTTTGTTCAGTAAATGCGGTAAATACGTTTTTGTTTAATTTGTCTGATTGACGAATAATTTGGCGCAATTCTTTTTTGAGCTTGAGTATCGGAAAAGGACGCGGCTCGATTAAATCAACTTTAAAGTCCGATGAGAATTTTTTATATAATGAAACAGCCATCTTGTTGGTAAGCTCCGCTTCTCGGCTAAGTTCGACCATAATGGCATTGATGGCGATAAAAAATTGCTTCATTTGTCGGAACAGTCCGATAGTCGTGCGACTATTCACCAGCTCGTCTAAAGTGCCTTCAACTTCCTTTGAAAGGACTTTTGATCCCATGACCGATAATAGTATTTGAGTTTGTCTTTCAAGTAATCTCTGGCTTGGTGAAACCGATAAAGATTTTTTCTGAAATTCGAAATAGGCAACCTTGTTGTCATCAATCAATTGATGAATTTTCTCTCTATTATTACCGGTGAGAGAGCTCAATTCATTTTTTTGTTTTGAGAGTTGGTCGTGTTTCTGATTAAGCACTTGCAAGGATTCATGGATCAATAGTTGGGTTTCTTCTATCACCGATGTAGAAACAATTTTTTCTTTATTTTCCAGAAGATTAGTTGAAAGAACATTTTCAAGTTCTGAAATGTGGCTTTTGACTAATAAAGACTTATCTTTTCTGACTTTAGCGACTAGTCCTTTTTGTGCTGATACCGGCAACACATTACGTGGGTCAATTTGCAATTGTCTTGCGGTGGTATCGATCATTCGTTTGACGGCTTTGTCGATTTTTTTACGACTGGAAAGCTCATCCCACAAAGTATCTATTTTATTGAGTACCGCAAATAATCCTAGCTCATCCTTATTTTCAATTTTTTGGATATAATCTTCCCATACTGACATATCTGACGCCGTCACGCCGGTATCGGCCGCTAATAAAAAGACGATAGCTTGCACCTGTGGCAATAGTTTCAGGGTTAATTCTGGCTCGCTACCTAAAGCATTTAAACCGGGGGTATCTAAAATACAAAGGCCTTGTTGCAACAACGGGTGAGGAAAACTGACCAAGGCATGGCGCCAGGCGGGGATCTCAACCATTTCATCTAAATCACCACAACGTTCTAACATCGCGGGATCAAAGCCTAACTCTTTTGCTTCACTAATTGAGACTTTTTTGACCTGAGTGATGGTATGAAGGGCCAGAGTCATTTCCTGAGCCGAGGTAGTCATTAATGGAACTTCGGTCCAAAGGTTTGGTATTTCGCGATATTCAGACAGGGTGGTATGTTCGAGGCGGGTTTCAATAGGCAATAATCGCAGGTAAGGACGATTTTCTTTTTTATCGAAAAATAGCTCAGTAGGACACATAGTGGTCCTCCCGGCTTCTGAAGGTAATATCCGCTGTCCGTATTCAGCAAAAAATAGCGCATTGATTAATTCGGTTTTACCGCGAGAAAATTCACCTACAAAACCAATGGTGAGATATTCATTTTTCAGCGATTCCTGCAACTTAAACAGGCGTTTATCGATATCGTCATTAAAAAGGTCGTTGCGACGAAGCCATAATCGGAAGCGGCTGAGGGTTTTACCAATGTCTGATTTCCAATTGCTAAATTGGTCAATATTTTCTGAAAAATTATGTGTCATAAGGATTTTATTATTTCATTATTTGAAAACTACAGGCGAAATCCTGTGTTAAACAAGCATTCTTGTATATCTAGATTAGCAGAAAAGCTAGGAAAATCCGTAAATTAGGTCACAAAGTTACAGGAATACCTCAATATTAGAGTAATTTCCCGATTAGTGGTCATATTTTGTGCTTAAGCGTTACTCAAAGAACGATTACTTTAATTATTTAAACGCGTTATTATAAATGATTAGTTACAATCTAGTGTCGTAGGAGTTGAGATTAACCTTCACATCAATTTTAAAAAGCGATTCTTTGAATCAATGGCATGATGTAATAACTTAATGAGCTTTGTAAGAAAAAAATCAATATTAAGGCGAGCATCGGAGAAAAATCAAAGCCGCTCATTGGCGGTAATAAACGCCGAAATTTGGCAACAATCGGCTCACTGATTTGGCCTATGACTGCCATGACCGGATTGTATCCTCCCGGCGAAACCCAGCTTAATATGATTCTAATTAGAATCAAAAACATGAATAAACTAAGGATGCTCTGTAATAGTTCAACCACGGAATAAAGCAGCAAGAAGACAATATTAAAGCTCGCCTGACCTGTTAATAACATGATCAATATAATTTTCAGTAAAATCATCAAATAGGCAAGCGCAAGAGAAGATACGTCGATTCCGCCAAATCCCGGGATCAATTTTCTTAGCGGTTTGACTAATGGATCGGTCGCTTTAACCACAAATTGAGAGAGCGGATTGTAAAAATCCGCTCTAAAATACTGCAGAAAAAATCTTAGTAGAATGACGGTAATATAAAGACCAATCAAAATATCAATAAGCTGTGCAAAAGGATTCATTTACGCCTGTTCTCCAAGTTCTTTTCCACGATTGATTGCCGCACCAACCGCTTTTTTAATTATATTAGAAAAATCATTTTGTTCAAAACTAGTGATTGCCGCTGCGGTTGTGCCGCCAGGGGATGTGACGGCGTTACCTAAATCCTGTAATGAACGGTCCGATTTTATTTGCGCCAATTTAGAGGCGCCTACTACCGCTTGTGTCGCAAGATTTCGAGCGCTTTTTGGATCGAGACCATTCTCGATGGCTTGCTCAACCATTGCTTGAATAAATAAAAAAACATAGGCTGGAGCGCTTCCGGCTATTGCTGTTACCACGTCGATCAGCGATTCCCGCTCTACCAATTCGGTTTTGCCGATGGCTGAAAAAATGGCAATGGCCGAATCTTTTTGGCTTTGAGAGGTTTGGCTGTTGGCGAACAGTCCGGTGGCACTTTGCGAGATACTTGCTGGCGTATTTGGCATGGCGCGAATGACGGCAACTGGTTGGGCTAGAAGCTCGGTTATTTTTTCAGTGGTGATACCTGCTGCCACTGAAATAATCAATTTATCGGATAAATCGATATCTTTGAGTTGTTGACAGACTTGCGGTAAAATTTGAGGTTTCACAGAAATTACAATCACCTCAGAAAATTCAACCGCTTTTCGATTATTAGTGGTTGTGAGAATACCGGAGGACTGTTTAATTTTTTTAAGTTTTTCATCGCTGCGATTACTGGCCATGATGTTTTGTGGGGAAAGTCCTTTATCGACTAATCCCAAAATAATGGCCGAAGCCATATTGCCGCAACCGATAAAGCTGATTTTATTGTTTGTCATTTACTAGCTTACCAGGTTTATTTTTGCCTAACGCCAAAAAGCGCTGTGCCTATTCTAACCATTGTGGATCCCGCGCCAATTGCCGCCTCAAGGTCATTGCTCATGCCGATGGATAACGTATCCATTTGTGGAAACTGTTTCTGATATTGCTCAAAAGAGGCCGCAATTTGTTGGTATTGGGACAATTGTGTCTCAAAACAATCGGTTTTCGGTGGAATGGCCATTAATCCTCTCAGGCTTATATTGGGGAGCTGGCTGGCTAATTCAAGCAACGCCATAATTTCATCCGGCCTTGCCCCCTTTTTTTGCGGCTCATTAAAATAATTGATTTGAATACAGGTATTGAGTGGCGACAGATTATTCGGCCGTTGTTCATTTAGGCGGATTAATAACTTTTTCCGATCGACGCTCTGTACCCAGTCAAAATTGGCCGATATTAAGCGAGTTTTATTACTCTGAATAGGGCCAATAAAATGCCAGCAAATAGGCAATTCAGTTAAAGTCTGTATTTTGTCGACCGCTTCTTGTAGATAGCTTTCTCCAAATTCTGTGATACCTGCCTCATATGCCGCTTGAATTGCACTCGCCGGATGTGTTTTACTCACAGCCAATAGTTTTAACTCATTGATGTTAATATGGTATTTAGCACAAAGATCGTGAAGATCTTGGCGAACATTTTTGATACGATCTGTTATAGTCATTCTGTTATAGTCATTCTGTTGTAGTTATACTGTTATAGTTAATAGGTTGTTAGGCATTTTTCGCCAAAAATACAAAAATAGTCTTTTTCAAGTGACACATTTGTGTGCATCTTGAGCGAATTCGACTAGTATTTTAGCACTGGGTTGAATTTAACCACAAAAATGAACAAAGTTCGTCACTAATAAAAACCTTAATCTAGGTGAGCGTTGTATGGATATTACTGAATTATTGGCTTTTAGCGTTAAGAACAAAGCCTCGGATTTACATTTATCGGCTGGTTTGCCGCCAATGATACGGGTGGACGGCGATGTCAGACGCATCAACGTGCCGCCAATGGACCACAAGATGGTGCATAGCCTGGTCTATGACATCATGAATGATAAACAACGTAAGGATTTCGAAGAATTTCTGGAAACGGATTTCTCTTTTGCGCTGCCGGGTATTGCTCGATTCCGTGTGAACGCATTTAATCAAAATCGAGGTGCTTCAGCGGTATTTCGTACCATTCCATCGCAAGTTTTGACCTTGGAAGAATTAGCAGCGCCTTCAATATTTAAAGAAATGTGTATGCATCCTCGTGGTTTGGTGTTGGTAACGGGTCCGACTGGTTCCGGTAAAAGTACCACCCTGGCGGGTATGATTGATTATATAAATGATAATCATTATGGACATATTTTAACCATTGAAGATCCGATCGAATTTGTTCACGAGAGTAAAAAGTGCTTAATTAATCAGCGTGAAGTTCATCGCGATACCTTGGGTTTTAGTGAAGCATTACGTTCTGCACTTCGTGAAGATCCCGACATTATTCTGATTGGTGAGTTGCGTGATTTAGAAACCATTCGACTGGCGTTAACCGCTGCTGAAACCGGTCATCTGGTTTTTGGTACGTTGCATACCTCATCGGCGGCAAAAACGATTGACAGAATTATCGATGTATTTCCAGCGGCAGAAAAAGATATGACACGCTCAATGTTATCTGAATCGTTGCAGGCGGTTATCTCGCAAACATTGTTGAAGAAAAATGGTGGCGGACGAGTGGCAGCTCACGAAATCATGATCGGCACGCCGGCAATTCGAAACTTAATACGAGAGGATAAAGTGGCACAAATGTACAGCGCCATTCAGACCGGTCTTGGCGTGGGAATGCAAACTCTGGATCAATGTTTGAAAGATCTATTAGGCAAAGGTTTAATTGCCAGAGAAGATGCCAGACACGCGGCTAAAAATAAGGAAGAATTCTAATGGATTTTGAGGGGCTGTTAAAATTAATGGTGACCAAAAAAGCATCGGATTTGTTTATCACTGCCGGTGTTCCACCCAGTATAAAAATTCACGGTAAAGTTATGCCGGTCACGCAAAGAGCGCTTACTCCGGAGAAAGCCCGTGAAGTTGTTTTGAGTGTGATGAATGAAGAACAACGGCGAGAATTTGCCAGAGTACGAGAATGTAATTTTGCGATTAGCGCAGCTGGTATTGGCCGTTATCGAGTCAGCGCATTCCAGCAGCGAAATCATGTGGGTATGGTGTTAAGACGAATTGAAACGACTATTCCAACCATTGAAGAATTGCGTCTTCCAAATATTTTGAAAAAATTATCGCTGACCAAGCGCGGCCTGGTGATTTTTGTTGGCGCGACGGGAACCGGTAAATCTACTTCATTAGCTTCAATGATTGGTTATCGTAATCGCTCCACCACCGGGCATATTATTTCCATAGAAGATCCCATCGAATTTGTTCACAATCACGATAAATGTATTATTACTCAGCGAGAAGTGGGTATTGATACCGACTCGTTTGATACGGCACTTAAAAATACTTTAAGACAAGCACCAGATGTTATTCTAATCGGCGAGGTTAGAACCAGTGAAACCATGGATTATGCGGTTGCCTTCGCAGAGACAGGGCATTTATGTATGTGTACTTTACATGCTAACAATGCAAACCAGGCGTTAGATCGTATTCTGCATTTTTTCCCCAGAGAAAAACATGATCAGGTTCTAATGGATTTATCGCTTAACTTGCGCGCGATTATTGCCCAGCAGTTGATCCCGACACCTGATGGCAAAGGTCGTCGTCCCGCGATTGAAATTATGATCAATACACCGCTGGTTTCAGATCATATCCGTAAGGGTGAATTGCATTTACTTAAAGATCTGATGGCCAAATCCAATGAACAGGGAATGCAAACATTTGATCAATCATTATTCAGTTTATTTAAATCCGGTGAAGTCACTTATGAAGATGCCTTGCACCATGCCGATTCACCAAATGATTTAAGATTAATGATTAAGTTGGACGCTTCAGAAAATGGGGAACCGGTATTTGATAATGGGATGGGATCGATGTCACTCGAAGATCAAGATCCGCGATAACTCTTTGTAATAGAAAAATATGCCCCTCACCTTAACGATAACCTTAGTTGTTCTGGTTTCTATTGCTATTATAGGTAACAAAATTAGCCGATTGCCTGCTAATGTCTGGCTGTTATTTTTGGCTCAACCACTGGGTTTATCATCTGCTTCTATGGTCGTTTTTGCCGGAGGCTTGCTTGGCGGTAAAATAGCACCGTCTCCTGAATATGCCACTATTCCTCTAACTGTTATGATCTTAATGACCGCCACAGGAGTTGTACCGGCGGCTTTGTTGATGAGGAAGTTTGGGCGACGTGTCGGTACGGTAATCGGTTTGTCTAGTGCTGTGATCGGGTCCTTAATTGCGGCTTTTTCCGCGATTACTGCTAGTTTTATTTATCTAATTGTAGGCGCCGCTTTTCTTGGTTTTAGCATGGCTTTTGTGGCACAAATGCGATTTGCCGTGATCGAAAGTCTGGCTGATCCAAAAGATATTCCAAAAGCAATTTCAATTTTAATGATTGGTAGTATGTTTGCGGCGGTATTGGGCCCGGAAGTCGCTGTGTTAGGAAAAAACTGGATTAATTCACCTTTTGGATTTGCTGGGTCTTTTCTTGGTTTATCGATCATGGTGTTGATTGCAATTATACTGGTGACTCGTTTATCTCCAATCGGGGTTGCGCAACACGATGTTAAGGCGTCTTGCCGATCATTAACAGAAATTGTCCGCCAGCCTATTTTTATTATTGCGGTTTGTTCAGGGGCTATCGCATATGGGGTGATGAGTTACGTTATGACAGCTTCTCCTCTTAGTATGCATCAAATCAATGCTCACGACCTTACCTCAACAAAATGGGTGATCCAAAGTCATATTATTGCGATGTATTTGCCATCACTTTTTTCAGCGGTATTGATTCGTTTCCTGGGGTTAAGTAAATTGATGGCCATCGGCACGTCGGTTTATTTCTTGGTGGTAATCGTTGCACTGAGCGGTCAACAAGTCATGCATTATTGGTGGGCGATGGTATTATTGGGCATCGGTTGGAATTTTCTTTTCACCACTGGGACTGTTTTATTACCGGAAACCTACCAATCAAATGAGCGTTTTAAAGTACAGGCCGCCAACGACTTTCTGATTTTTTTTATTCAGGCAATCGCTTCACTATCTGCCGGATGGGTATTATTTAGTTACGGCTGGGATTGGTTGATCAAATTAGTTTTGCCAGTGGTAGTATTGATGGTGTTTGTTTCGATCTGGTTGTTGAAGATCCGGGATCAAAAAAGTTAGTCCATTTTTTTAAGTGGTGTGCTACTAATTGACAAAAATCTAAACAATAATATTAACAGTAAAGAAAAATATTTTTATGCGAGTTATTAAAAAAAATAAGAGCAAATGGTTGCTAGGATCAACTTTGATCTTGCTATTTATTTCTATCTATTTAGTCTCAATACAATTTTCCGATGGGTTAGAAACTAACAACCAGAGTGAACATAAAGCTCAACTTCGTTTACCTTTACCTGATAATGCAGCTTCCCGCGAAAAAATGGTTGTGATCGAAACGTCCTCTGATTGGGGTAGCCAAAATGAAGTACAACAGCTGAAGCAAATCACTATTCCTGCAGTGCAGGCCTCACAAGTGCCCCTTAAAATAGCAATAATTTCGGAAAATCCACCTGTTAGTTTGACGCTACCTGACGGAACACCTACCGGTCTCTATGTGGAGTTTTGGAAGTTGTGGTCAGAAGTTAATCAGATCCCGATTCAATTTGAACCGAGTACCCTAATTGATGGTATTATAGCGCTCAAAGAACATCGGGTTGATTTTCATGCCGGACTCTTTATTAATGAACAGCGCTTAACTTGGGGCGAATTTTCACTCCCAATACACCGGATAACGAGTGGTATTTTTTTCTCGGATAAGAGCAGTGTCACTCCTTTAAGCGAGCTCGACGGAGCAAAGGTTGCAGTTCAAAAAGGGACATATCAAGCCAGTTACCTTTTGAAAAACTATCCTAAGCTGAACATTGTTGAGTTTGAAGATGCAAGTCTTATGATTACCTCTTTGTTTAACAATGAAATTCAAGTGCTGGTCTCCGAAATTCCTTATTTAAATGCTGAATTAGCTCGCTTGGGGTTACCCGGAATTTTTACTTTGAGTGATGAGGCGTTTTCCACCAATAGTGTACATGCATTGATCCCAAAAGGGTCCACAGAATTAGTCAAAGTCATTAATGAAGGTATTCGAAATATTCCGGTTTCCGCATTAGTGGAACTAGAGAAAAAATGGATGCCAACGGAGTCTACTTTTTTTCAGAGTCTGTCATTTACTGAGGTTCCAAGTTTAACTGTCATCGAGCAAGACTGGTTGAAATTGCATTCTAGTTTTCTTCTCGGAGTCTCTCCGTCTTTATTACCTTTTGAAGGTGTAGATGAGGAAGGTAATTATCAGGGAATTAGTTCTGATTTTACCAATATTCTTGGATCCAAACTGGGTGTCAAAATGTTACCTTTGGCGGGCCTATCCTGGTCAGAAGTGATGGAAAAGGCAGAGTCGGGACAAATCGATATTCTCCCCGCCATAGTAAAAACCAGCAAAAGAGAGGAGTTCATAAGTTTTACTGAACCTTATTTTTCCTTTCCGTTGGTGATTGCAACTAATTCCAGTAACTCTCATATTAAAGGGCTTGATGACTTAGTCCATAAAAAAGTGGGAGTAGGAAAAAGTACACCTACTGAAGAACTACTCAAAGCTAACCACTCAAAAATAGTGACTGTAACCTTCGATTCAGTCAGTGAAGGATTAGATCTTCTTAATGTTGGCAAACTGGATGCGATCGTGCATAATTTTGGCGTTATTTCTTATGAGCTCAATCAGCTAAATTATGCTGACGTTAAAATTGTTGCCCAAACTCCGTATACTCTTGATATCTCGATGGGTGTTCGTAAAGATCTGGAAACTTTAGTACCTATTTTGAATAAAGCCCTGGCGACCATCGACGACAAAAAAAGATCCTCCATCACCGACAGTTGGCTAATGGTTAGGCCAAATCTGGGAACCGACTACCGGGTATTTTTGCTGTGGAGCTTGCCGGTTGTATTAATATTTTTGTCTATTATCTGGTTTGTTACTCGAGCTAACCGGCTTATGCAATATGAGATTGGTGAAAGAAGCAAAGTGGAAAAATCCCTTGAGCTCGCGATTAAGCAATCGGATACTGCAAAAGTGCAAGCCGAGACAGCGAATAAGGCTAAAGATGATTTTTTGGCCAATATGAGTCATGAAATTCGAACCCCAATGAATGCGGTTATGGGAATGACTCATTTACTTGGGCACACTCAGTTAGATCAGGAGCAAAAAGATTATGTGGATATTCTGGAAAATTCGGCTGCCAATTTACTGCTGTTGATTGATGGTATTCTTGACCTTTCTAAGATTGAGGCCGGGAAATTGGAGCTTGAAATGGTTCCGTTTACCATGGCCAAAATATTGGGCAATATTATCGCGCAAACGCAGTTGAGTCTCGACACGAAAAAAATAATACTCAGTAATCATATATCCAACCAAATACCTGAAACTTTATATGGTGATCCGCTCAGGCTGGGACAGATTATTCTTAATCTGACCAGTAACGCAGTCAAGTTTACCGAAAAGGGTGAAATAGATATTTCAGTTAAAATGATCGATAAATCAAAGCAACATGTGGCGTTGCAGTTTTCGATTTACGATACTGGGATCGGAATGACTGAAGAGCAACAAGAACGTCTTTTCGATGTTTATAGTCAGGCTGACACTTCGACGACTCGTAAATATGGTGGAACAGGTCTAGGACTATCTATCTGCAAAAAACTTTGTGAAAAAATGCACGGAAGGATATGGGCAGAAAGCGAGATTGGGGTTGGAAGTACTTTTCATTTTACCGCGTCATTTGCTTTATCAGGCTCCCTTGATTCGGATGAATAGTTTTTCAGTGATATTTCTAGATTAAAACAATAGATTAAGGTTGTGTTCTTCCTTGCCAGGCAAGGGGACTTTATTGATATTTACTGTCTTAGAGTTGAGAGCTTTGAGCGGAAAACCAGCTCTCCAGAATTAGCGCAGCAGCAATGCTGTCAATTTGTGTTTTCTTGAGTTTTCGATAACCACCATACTCAAAAATTTCTTCACGAGCCGCAGCGCTGGATAATCGTTCATCAAACATTTCAAAAGGTAGTCCAAAACGACCATGCAGGCGATTGGCAAATTTTCGAGCTTTAAGAGTGATTTGTTGATCGCTGGAATCCATGTTAAATGGTTCGCCGACGATTAAAAGCTTGGGTTGCCATTCCTTGATGAGCTTTTCGACGATTTGCCAGTCTGGGATACCTGCTTTGGCTTTCAGGGTCTCTAGAGGAGTGGCGGTTGCAGTGATTGGTTGACCTACGGCCACTCCAATTCGTGCCAGACCAAAATCAAAGGCGAGTATCTGACTCATCGTCATTATTAATTTATGCGTTACCGCAAAAATAGCTCAATTGGTTAATATCAAATCCCAGACTGTTAGCTGATTTATTCCAGCGAGCTTCTATGTCAGTTTCAAATAGAATTTCGGCCTCTAAAGGAATATTAAGCCAGCTGTTTGCCAGTATTTCCTGTTCGAGTTGGCCGGGGCCCCAACCCGCATAGCCTAGCGCGACAAATGCATCGTTAGAGATTTCTTGGCGGCCCATGGCGTGTAATATATCTGAGGAGGTGGTGATGGCAATATCCTGTGTCAGATGAATACTGGATTTCCACAGCTTTTCTGCTCTGTGGATCACAAAACCTCGATCAGTTTGTACCGGTCCTCCCGCTAAAACCGGATTAATATTACGACTGTTGCTACACGGGATATCCATGTGCTCGAGTAACTCAGTGGTTGAAAGTTCGAGCGGATGATTAATAACAATCCCCATCGCACCCTCATCGTTGTGTTCACAAATGAGAGTGACACTTTGACAAAAATCGACGTCCCTTAATCCAGGCATCGCGATTAATAGTTGATTTTTTAAACTTGAAAATTCCTTCATGATCTTATTGTTGTGGCTAGCCGCACAAATTACAAGTTTTCGCAGTAATAAAACCTTAAAAAAGAGCATTAATCAGGATGACCGCGCAATGTTCAGCCGATCAGACAAATTTCCGAAATTAGCTGGTGTGGACTTTATTATCAGCTTGAAACCGCCAGATACGAATAATTTCCAGAATATCGGTATCCTTTGCCATTTCTTCAGTCAGCGGTTTGAATGGCGCGGCCAGTCGGACAATACGGATTGCGGCGTCATCCAGCAGTTTCTTGCCGGAGCTTTTCATTATAGCGACCTGATTAATGGTGCCGTTTTGGTTGATTGCGACTTTTAAAGTGAGATTGCCGTAGATTTTTAGCTGTTTAGCTCTCTCCGGATAGTTTTGATTGCCGATCCGTTCAATTTTTCTTCGCCAGGTATCAAGATAAAGGGCATCTGATGAGCGATGGATAGCCGCAGACACCTGCCTTTTATTGGCCTTTTTGGCCTGATTAATCTGTTGGTTATCAAGATTGGCGATTAAACCGGAAAGTTGGTAGCTTTTTTGTAACAGCGATTCAGTATCAGGGATTTGAGACTGTTGTTCTTTACTTATTTCTGAACGGTTTAAATAGCTGGCTTTATCGCTGTTGCTGGTAATATATTCGGGCGAAACCTGATTATTTAGTTGTTGCTGAGGGGCCAATCTAGCTTCACTGGATACGCTATCTGGATCATTGAACTGCGCCTTTTCAAGTGCGCTTGGCGCTAGTAATTGCTCACTTTCTCCGCCAGCCTCTTGATCGGCCTGTCCAATAAAATCGGCTTTTTCGGGTTTGTTTTTGGTTTCAAACTGTGCGAGTACAACGTTAAAGGTTTTATTGACGCTTCCGCTGGATAAATCCGGTATTTTAAAACCGACACCAAAAAGTATCAGTGCATGAAATGCAACCGCTAAAAACAAACAAAATAAAATTTTATCGCTCTGGCTAATTTTTGGTTGACCATCGAGAGAGATAGTCCCGTCATGATTTTGCATGCTTTATTTCTCGGCTAATCGTTTTTCAATCGCGTCAAAAAGTGTCCCGGCGATGTTGGTTCCATAAGCGGCATCAATTTCCTTAATGCAGGTCGGGCTCGTCACATTTATTTCCGTCACATAATCACCGATCACATCAATCCCAACAAAAATAAGTCCTTTTTCTTTCAAAAAAGGGCCTATTTGTTCGGCGATCCAGTAATCCCGCGCTGACAAAGGTTTTGCTTCGCCACGACCACCAGCGGCAAGATTGCCTCGGGTTTCTCCTTTTGCAGGGATCCTTGCCAGGCAATAGGGGATGGGCTCACCATCGACCATTAATATACGTTTATCACCTTGTTCTATTTCTGGTATAAACTTTTGTGCCATAGCCATTTGGGTTTGCATCTGGGTCAAAGTTTCAATAATGACTCCAATATTGGGATCATTTTCTTTCACTCTAAATATTGAACTGCCGCCCATACCATCCAGCGGCTTTAAAATAATGTCCTTATGTTCTGCCAAAAATGCCCTGAACTCGGAATCCTTGCGGCTTACTAGCATGTCGGTGCAACACTGTGGGAACAGTGCGGTAAACAATTTTTCATTGTGATCTCTTAACCCCTGAGGATTGTTAACTACTAACAACCCTGCTTGCTGAGCCAATTCAAGTAAATAGGTGCTATAAACAAACTCCATGTCAAAAGGCGGATCTTTTCTCATTAAAAGTACATCCATCTCCGCCAATGGCATCAAATCCGGTGCTTGCAATTCAAACCAGCTATTTGCGTCCTGCTTGACCTTTAGCTTAGCAATATGGGCGTATACTTGGTCATCTTTAAGGATTAGGTCTGATTGTTCCAGATAATATAACTCGTGATGGCGTGATTGTGCCTCGATCAACATCGCAAAACTGGAGTCTTTTTTGATATTTATTTGACTGATGGGATCCATTAAAATGGCAATTTTGTGTGTCATGTGAGATTTCTACTATAGTTAACTACAACTGGAATTTTACCCGATAGGGACATTATAGAATACCGAATTAAATTTTAAAGCATAAACTGTATATAATCAATAAGTTACAGTAGTTTTTTAAAGTTGTACACTTAACCCGTGACTTAAAAGATTGATTTTTATCAATTTATTTCATAATATCACCGTAAGTAAATACAGTGAATGGTTGGCAAAAACTTCAGGTCTATGTGGCGAAGGTGAGGTTTTTGTGATAAAAACACCTTGGTAAGAGGTACGTTTATGTGTGCCTCAAAAAATAACCAAGTAAGGCGAGCAGGAAAACGTGTTCGACGAGGATAAGATGAATGGAAAATAATTTTGAGGGCCTTAAGGCGATGGTGATTGACGATAGTAAAACTATCCGACGTACCGCCGAAACCTTATTAAAAAAGGTTGGTTGTGAAGTGGTAACCGCAACTGACGGATTTGATGCGCTTGCCAAAATTGCAGATAGCAAACCAGATATCATCTTTGTTGATATCATGATGCCACGATTGGATGGGTATCAAACCTGTGCCTTGATAAAAAATAATAAGGAATTTCAATCTACACCCGTTATTATGTTGTCCAGCAAGGATGGGCTGTTTGATCGTGCAAAAGGCCGGATTGTTGGTTCAGACCAATATTTAACCAAACCATTTAGCCGAGATGAGCTGTTAGGTGCCATATCAACTCACGTGGCAAATGTTTAATAATGTTTAATGTAATCAGAGAAATTTAAAGCTTCTACTGATAGAAAAATAAGTTCTGTTATATTGCTATTGCAAATAAACAACTAATAGGAATCCCTTAAATGACCAAGATTTTGATTGTTGATGACTCACCAACCGAAACTCATGTTTTGAAAACTATATTAGAGTCAAATAAATATCAGGTAGTCACTGCCGAAAGTGGTGAAGATGGTGTCGCAGTGGCAAAAGTTGAACTACCTGACTTAGTGTTGATGGATGTTGTGATGCCAGGTTTAAATGGGTTTCAAGCGACCCGACAGTTAAAAAAAGAACCAACTACGGCTCATATACCAGTTATCATCGTGACCACCAAGGACCAGGAAACGGACAAAATTTGGGGTATGCGTCAGGGTGCAAAAGATTATTTGACCAAGCCGGTAGAAGAAGGAAACCTAATCAGTACCATTCAAGCTATTTTAGGAAGTTAGAGTTTCATTATGGCCGAGTTTACAGATTTACAAGCATTCGAATTTTTACAAACGGTTGAAAAACGAAGTTTTGAAAATGCTGGTTTGTCGAGTCGAGAGCAAGATCTTAGTCGATTTTGGACAGGCGTCGGTTTTCGTGTTTCCGGAAATGACTATTTGGTGAACTTAAAAGAGGTTGCTGAAATATTATCTATTCCGCAACACACTAGAGTCCCAGGAGCAAAATCCTGGGTTAAAGGGCTCGCTAATGTGCGCGGTACATTAATCCCTATTATGGACTTGCATGGGTTTCTCGGCCGAAAAGCCCCTGCGAGTTTACGTAGACAACGGCTTTTGGTGGTAAATTATTCTGGTGTGCATTGCGGAATCATTGTCGATGAAGTGCTAGGACTCAATCACTACGAAAATGAAAACTGGGTTAAAGAGGTCGAAGTGGCTGACGAAGCGATGGGACCCTACCTTAGTGGCGGATTCTACAACGAAGATAAGTTGTGGAATGTTTTTAGCCTATTTATTCTGGCTGATACACCAGCCTTTCGTCAGGTTGCCCTTTAGTGGTAAAAGTTACGGCAGTAAACAGTTGTTTTATATTCAGTACCATTTAATAAAATATGCTTTCAGGAATTAAACTATGAGTGCAGCAGAAAATAAGAAAAGAGATTCAGGAACTAAGTCTAAGACTGGTGGTTACATCGGGCTAGTGTTTCTACTTATTCTCGTGGGTGGCCTCAATCTGGCCTATGGCGTTTACCAAGGTCAACAAAATCAAGTTAGATTGACTAAAGCAGGTAATTTGAGAGTACTCTCTCAACAGGTTGCAAAAAATGCTACCGAAGCCTCAAAAGGCAACCCGGAAGCTTTTGAATTGCTGACAGATTCGATCAAAGAATTTGACGCTCAATACAATCATCTGAATAAAGGTGATGAATCTCAGGGCTTGGATATTTCCCCGGATGCTATTCTCAATAATGAAGTCAACCAAGTTGGCTTATTGTGGCAACAAATGAAACAAAATGCCGAGGAAATCTCAGCAGGTCGAGAAACCGTGGTACAGCTTTACCAAATCTCCAGTGAACTATCGTCGTCTATTCCACAAATGGAGTTCTTGTATACCAACGTACAGGACATTCTGCTTGATACCCGAGCGCCTGCAGAGCAAGTAATGTATGCGACCAGACAATCAACCTATCTGGAACGAATAATTCGAAGCTTCCAAAAAGTACTGGTAGGCGGGGAAGATGCTGAGCTTGCAGCAGAAAACTTTGGTCAGGATGTTGATATTTTTGGTGAAATATTGACGGGAATGCTAGAGGGCGATGAAATGCTGGGGGTTCGTAATATTTCAGATTTTGATGCACGAGCATCATTATCAGAAATAAAACTTTTGTATCAGGAAGTTAAAAAGAACGTAACCTTTGTAATTGGCTCACGAGAAGAGTTATTTAAAGTGCACCAAGCATCTAGTGAAGTCTTTAGCCAAGCAAACAGCATGTTGACCATGACCGAATTATTACAAGATGCCTTTTCGAGGCAGACGGATATTAAGGGGCCCGGTCATTGGTATTTTTCAGCAATCACGGGTGGGTTAGTTCTTCTTTTCATTATCTTACTGTACGGTCGTCAACGCGGCGATGATCAAATCAGAACACAAACAGCACGTGTTTCAGCGGATCAGGAAAAACTGCAAAACGAAAGAAATCAACAGGCGATCATACGATTACTTGATGAAATGGAAGGTCTGGCGGATGGAGATCTTACCGCTAATGCAACTGTAACCGAGGACTTTACTGGGGCGATCGCTGATGCGATGAATTTTACCATTGATCAATTGAGAAACTTGGTATCGACAATCAAAGATTCCGTTGGAAAGCTATCTGACGCTACAACCGAAACACAAGGTATATCGATTGAACTTGCGCAAGCATCACGCAATCAGGCACAAGAAATAACAGGAGCCTCCGCGGCGATTAACGAAATGGCTGTTTCGATTGAACAGGTATCTGCCAACGCATCAGAATCTACCACAGTTGCGGAAAAATCGGTTGAAATCGCTAAGAAAGGTGGAGAGGTTGTACGAAATACTATTCAGGGTATGGATACTATTCGTGAGCAAATTCAAGAAACATCAAAACGAATTAAGCGTCTCGGTGAATCATCTCAGGAAATCGGGGATATCGTATCGCTTATCAATGACATATCTGACCAGACAAACATTTTGGCACTTAACGCGGCAATTCAAGCATCCATGGCTGGGGAAGCTGGACGTGGTTTCGCGGTTGTTGCGGATGAGGTACAGCGATTAGCGGAACGCTCCGGTAACGCGACTAACCAGATTGAAGCATTGGTAAAAACCATTCAAACTGATACAAACGAGGCGGTTATTTCGATGGAATCCAGTACGGCTGAAGTGGTACACGGAGCCAGGCTAGCACAAGATGCGGGTGTTGCACTGGAAGAAATCGAGCGAGTATCGACCAGTTTGGCTGATTTAATTCAAAACATATCCAACGCAGCACGACAACAAGCAGCATCAGCCGGTCACGTTTCAAATACGATGAACGTTATCCAGGAAATTACAAACCAGACATCAGAAGGTACCGCCAATACTGCCAACTCGATTGGTAAACTGGCCGAACTTGCAGATGAGTTGAATGATTCGATCGCTGGTTTCAAATTACCAGATGAAGCGTAGATGTTGGTATTTTCAGACATTGCAGAGTCAGTTTCTCCTGACTGTCGTGAACTTTGTTAGAAATAACTGAAGTTGTTGGGGAATACAATGTCCGCTTTTAAACTACCAGAAATGGGGGCTGAAGAGTTTTCACTTTGGCGCTTGTTATTGGAAAAGCGAACCGGTCTGTGGCTGCCAGAAACTCGAAAGGCTTTTCTTGTTACTAGCTTACATCGCCACATGCGCGAAAAAGGTATTCAACACTACCATGATTTTTATCAAATGCTTAATGAGGGACTGGTTTCAAGTTTAGATTGGGCGAATCTAGTTGATTCCTTGACCGTACATGAAACTTGTTTTTATCGTGACAAAGACTCGTTGAATCTGGTAACCAATTATTGCCGTAACAAAGCACTAAAAGAATTTGGACTAAAGCCGGATGAGTCACAGCATTTTCAGTTATGGAGTGTTGGCTGCTCGACAGGCGAAGAAACATACACCCTAGCTTTTGAAATAGAAAAGCTTAACATTAGTTTGCAAGCATCGGTTGGAAAATCGATTTATTACGGCGTAACAGGCATAGACGTTAGTTATCCTTCATTGGCCGTTGCACGTGAGGGAATATATCCTGACAAAAAACTGGATTTTATGCCCGCTACTTCGTTTAATAGTTATTTTGAAAAATTGGCAGATGGCCACGTACAGGTTAAAGATAACATAAGAAAACGAACCTGTTTTATGCAAAACAATATTCTGGAAATGAACCTCCAGCCAAATCAATTTTATGATGTTATTTATTGCCAAAACGTCATGATTTATTTTAGACAAGAACGCAAGGAATCAATCATTAATGATTTGGCGAAACGATTGAAGCCGGGTGGGATCTTGATATTGGGTCATGGCGAAGTAACGACCATATTCAATTCAGATTTGACTAGAATCGATAATAAACATTGCCTCGCATTCATAAAAAATGATGGCAATACAATCAATATGGCGGAGCTGTCATGACCGACAATTATGATCAATTAGCTTTAAGTTGGGTCAGAAAAGAAATCAATAATACTCTTGATCAAGCTAGACAAGGGTTAGAGACTTTTGTTGAAGATAATCAAGATCAAACCCAAATTCAATTTTGTATAAACTGCTTGCATCAGGTGCAAGGTACCTTGCAAATGCTTGGATTTGACGGCGCAGCCAGACTGGCTTCAGAAATGGAAGCTTTGGCCGAAAAGTTGGCCGACAAATCAAATCAGGTTAAAGAGTCTTCTTTTGAAGTTCTTATGCGGTCGATGATGCAAATGCCTGGCTACTTAGAACGAGTGGAGAGTGGCCAAAAAGATATTCCTGTTGTTTTATTACCTCTTATTAATGAACTGCGTTCGGCATCGGGGTTAGGCCCGGTGAAAGAAAACGAGTTTTTCACTGCTGACACTTCAAGTGTGGCTCCACCAAAACCAAATGAATCAGCAAGCCAAAAAGATAAAACTGTTTCGTTTCAAGATAACGCCAGAAAACTTCGAGCTCATTTTCAAAAAGGTTTGACGGGCATTATTCGTGGTACGAATGTGAAAGAGTGTTTGGCCAGAATTCATAAAGTCCTACTGCGGCTAGAAGCGCTAACGGAGGGACACAGTGTTGCTCGCCTTTGGTGGGTGGCCGATGGATTTATTTTTTCAATCGCTGAGAAAGGTTTATACAAAGAAAAAGAAATTCATTTATTACTTAGCCAGGTAGATAAGCAAATTAAAAGACTGGCAGATGAAGGTGAAAATGCGCTGGATGATGAAATCCCCGCACAACTCCTGTCAAAATTATTGTATTTTGTCGCCCGTTCAAAATCTAAAAATGGTCGAGTTGTCAGCCTTAAAAAAGAATTTAACTTGCAGGAGTCTTTGCCTGAAAGTAAAACCATTAAAAAACAGCAAGATCAACTGACAAGACCTGATTCAACCTCAATGGCGAAGGTTATAGAAGCGATTGGAGAAGAATTGGATTCGGTTAAAGATCAACTGGATCTTTTTGTTCGTGCTCAAGCAAAAGATCCTGCCCAGCTGAAGTCTTTGTCGGACTCTTTGACCAGAGTTGCCGATACTTTAACAATTCTGGAGTTACCAATTCCAAGAGATGTTATTCGAGAGCAAACCAAACATATAAAGAAATTGATCAATCAGAATAAAATGCCTGATGATGCCGCCATTATGGACATCGCGGGTGCGCTTTTGTTTGTTGAAGCGAATTTAAGTAATTTTGATCTCGACAGCTTTGCCAGAGAGGAAGAAAGTTCAGAAGAAACTACCGAAATCGGTGAAAAAAGAGCGAAAAGAACTCAGGTTAATGAAGCGACCATTTCACTCGTTAAAGTGGCACGAAAAAATCTTCAGTTGGCCAAAGATGGCATGATTAATTATATTGCAACTAATTTTGAGCAAAATGCATTACACAAAGTGCCAGACTTATTAGATGAAGTGCTTGGCGCAATGAAAATCGTTGAATTCGACGATGCCTCTGAAGTTCTAGATGTTGCCAGACGATTCGTAAAGGAATGCTTACTCGGCAATGAAAAGCAACCCAATGAAGATTATCTCGATGCTTTAGCAGATATTGTAACTAGCGTGGACTATTACCTGGAAGGTACTGAAGATGGTAACAACAAAGCGATAGTTTCGATTCTACGAAGTGCAAAGTCTAGTCAGAAATTGCTAGTAACGGCCATCGAAAATTATCAACAATCTGCCATTGAAAAAGTGATTGATATCGAGGACTTATCCGAAGAAACAGTAAAGGGAGTCTCGGACGAAATCACTGAAAAGCTAGTAGAAAGCGCAAAAATCATTCCAATTGTTCAATCTTCAAGTGCAAAAGAAATCGACGAATCGTTAATCGATGATGACGTCTTAGAGATTTTCCTCGAAGAAGCTGAGGAAGAAATTGAAATGATTGAAAAGACCTTGCCGGTCTGGATCAGTCAACTCAATAATCAGGATGCATTAACTACTATAAGACGATCATTTCATACCTTAAAAGGAAGTGGTCGCTTAGTTGGAGCTGTAACTATTGGTGATTTGAGTTGGGCTGTAGAAAATTTACTTAACAAAGTTATTGAGGAGACTATTCCAGCAGAAAATCCGGCAATAAGTGTGCTAAACAATAGTCTAACAATACTGCCAAAATTAGTAGCGGAATTTTCCAAAAACGAATCTCACCAAGGTGAAGATGTCGATGAGTTAATTGCTAGAGCAGAGCATATCTCAAGCGGTTTAAATTTGAGTGACTTTGTTTTTGTATCGAAAGATGCCGAGCAGTCGATTGAAATTCCGACCTTGTCTGAAGAAGTCGATACTGGACCGGAAGAAGAGCCTATTGATCCTGTTCTGTTGGAGATTTTTGTTACTGAGGCACAGGTTCATCTAAAAGCCATTAGCGATTTTGTCGCTGATACTGTTCCGGGTGCGAGTGCTGCGGTAACAGACGGGTTGATTCGAGCTTTGCATACCCTCAAAGGAAGTGCACATATGGCAAAGGTGGATACCATTGCTAAAATTGCAGGTCCATTCGAAAAATTTGCGAGAATTTCAAAAGGCAGTAGCCGACGATTTGATGAAGAAGTAGTCTCTCTTCTGGATGAATCGCGACAGTTTTTAACCAATGTGGTTGAGCAACTCAACAACTCACAACCGATTGATACAACTGAATTTGCTTCGTTAGCCGGCCGAGTTGCGATGCTTGTTGGGGTCAAATCTGAAGATGGTACCGTTCGAGAAAAATCTGCGCAACGAGACCAACAACTGGTCTCAATTTTCTTAACGGAAGGAATGGATATTCTTCAGGAAATTGGAGTGTCGTTAAATGCTTTGAAAACGACTCCTAGCGATCAATCATCTTCGGACAAAATATCGACCGAACTGCATGCTTTTAAGCGCGGCAGTGAAATGATTGGTGCTAAGGAATTACAGGAGTTTTCGTCCGTTTGTGAATCAGTCAGCCATCTGAGAATAGAAGATGGTGATGGGCAGCAGGAATATCACAGATTACTCAGTGCTGGGGTCGAAGAATTAACAGAAATGTTAAATCTACTAATTTCTGAACAAGATATTAGTTTGCCCTCTGCGCTAGTCGATGAAATGCAAAGTTGGATTGAAGAAGTCTCGAGAAATGATGCGCCGGAAGAAATGGATCAGGAATTAGTTGAGCTTTTTGTAGAAGAAGCTGATGAACTCGTTGAAACGGCAAATGATTTACTTGTCAGATGGCAAGAACACCTCAATAGTGATGAAATAAATAAAGAATTACGCCGGATTTATCATACCTTCAAAGGCAGTTCGCGCATGGCAGGTGCGATGAATATTGGAGATTTAGCGTTTGCCATTGAAGAGATATTTAACCGCGTAGTAGATTTTGGCTATGAAAATTCTACGACAGATTATGATCTGGTATGTTTGGCAACCAGTAAGCTAGTCGAAATGATCGATGTGTTGAGAAACTTCAGATGGCCAGTTGCTGCGACGGCGGAATTGTCCAAACTTCAAAAACACTTAAGAGGCGAAGACTTAGTAGATGAAATAGAAGTGACTGAAGTCCAAAAAATCGCTGAAGCCAAGGAAGTCGCCGAAGTCGAAGAAATCGCCGAAGTCGAAGAAATCGCCGAAGTCGAAGAAATCGCCGAAGCCGAAGAAATCACCGAAGTCGAAGAAATCGCCGAAGCCGAAGAAATCGCTGAAGTCGAAGAAATCACTGAAGTCGAAGAAATCACTGAAGTCGAAGAAATCGCCGAAGTCGAAGAAATCGCCGAAGTCGAAGAAATCGCCGAAGTCGAAGAAATCGCCGAAGTTGAAGAAATCGCAAAACCAGAACACTCAGACGCCATTGTTAGTGAGGATACCATTGCGCCTTCTGCACCAATAGTGGTTAGTGGAAACGTTCATACAATAGACTTAGATGAAGATGGGCTAGAAGTACTTGAAATTTATCTGGAAGAAGCTGACGAATTGTTAGTGGCTCTTGACGAAGCAATGCATCTTTGGGGTGATAATCTGGGAGACCAGGATGCTATTGACACCTTGCAAAGAATTTTACATACATTTAAGGGTGGCGCTCGCCTATCCGATTTGGTTGTACTAGGTGATTTAACCCATGAAATGGAAACCTATTTCGAAAAAGTTAACACTGGCTCTTTAAAGGCAAAAGAATCTGACTTGAACTTTATGTTGCAGGGATACGATGTTATTGATTCTCTGGTTAGAGAAGTTAAAGACAAAAATCAAATGACTTTACCGGAGCAGTATTTTGCTCAGCTGAAACAGTTAATCGCTGGCGAGGAAATCGGAGAGACTAAGACAGAAATCTCTGTCGATACGACAGCTGTTGAAGAGATGGTTGCCGAAACTCTTGCTGTCGATGAAACCGTCGAGAAAAAAGCAAAGAAGAAAACAAAAGATAAACAAGACAAAGAATCCACAAGTTCTATTGAAAGAGCCGCAACCGCTTCTGCAGATATTGTCTCCTTCGAAAAGCGTAAACAACAGCAAGAAGAGGCGCGTAAACAAGCTGCCAGTTCAGATAGTGTTAGAGTTAATTCTAACCAGCTTGAAAACCTGGTTAACCTGGCAGGTGAAACCAGTATTTTCCGCTCTCGCCTAGAGCAACAAATGTCGGTTCTTCGATACAACCTGGAAGAAATGAATTCGACGGTTGACAGACTACGAGATCAATTAAGAAACCTGGATATCGAAACCGATGCTCAAATTTCCTATCGACGAGAAATCAGTGGTATAGATTATGAAGATTTCGACCCATTGGAAATGGATCGATACACTCGTCAACAGGAATTAACCCGAGGCTTAGGGGAAAGTGCGGTGGATTTAGTGAATCTGAAAGACGCTCTGGACTCATTAACTTCAGACTCTGAAACCTTGTTGCTGCAACAGGGACGGGTTAACACAGAAATGCAAGAGAGTTTGATGCAAACTCGAATGACGCCGTTCGAAAGTTTGGTACCAAGATTACGCAGAATGATTCGCCAGATCAGTACAGAACTTGGCAAAACTATCGAATTGTCGATCAGTGCCGATGGTGAAATGGATAGAAGTGTATTAGAAAGAATGATCGCGCCACTCGAACACATGTTAAGAAACGCGATGGATCACGGTATCGAAACGCCTGCAGAACGTAAAATACTCAACAAATCAGAATCTGGAAAAATTGCAATTTCACTTTATCGTGAAGGCAGTGAAGTTTATATCAGAATTAAAGATGACGGACGAGGTCTTAACCTTGAAGCCATTCGAGAAAAAGCTATTGAAAGGGGCGTGATCAGTAAAGACACCGAACTAAGCCAGCACGAATTACAACAGTTGATTTTGGAGGCTGGTTTTAGTACCGCTGAAACCGTTACTCAGATATCTGGTCGTGGTGTCGGTATGGATGTTGTTAATAGTGAAATCAAGCAGCTAGGCGGTGTGATCGAAATCGATTCTGAGACTGGTAAAGGTTCGACTTTTACGGTGAGATTACCATTTACTGTTTCGGTAAATCATGCTTTGATGGTTCAAATTGGCGAGGAAATTTATGCAATACCATTGGCAAATATCGAAGGTATTGTGCGAGTAAGCCCATTTGAATTAGAAGAATATTATTCAAATAAAGAATCTAAATTCGGCTATGCGGGAATTGATTATTCCATGTATTACCTGGGACAAATGCTAGATCATCATTCATCGGCAAGACTTGCCGGTGTCACGCAGCCATTACCTGTACTGCTTTTACACGGAGCCGATCACCCAACAGCCTTGCAAGTGGATGATCTATTGGGTAGTCGAGAAATCGTTGTAAAATCAATTGGTAGCCAACTAAGTTCTGTGAGTGGACTTTCAGGCGCGACCATTCAAGGGGATGGACGAGTTGTACTTATTTTGGATATGCCGGCGTTAATTCGACGGGTTGATGCGGTGGTCGATGAATCCGACATGATTCACGAAGTCGTAGAAGAAGATAGAATTCCTACCGTTATGGTAGTGGATGATTCTATTACGGTACGAAAAGTAACCACTCGTTTATTAGAGCGCAATAATTTTGAAGTCATTACCGCAAAAGACGGTGTGGATGCCGTTACGATATTGAGTGATAATCTCCCGGATGTCATGTTATTGGATATCGAAATGCCGAGAATGGATGGATTTGAACTTGCTACAATTATTCGCCATGACGAACGATTGAAAAATTTACCAATTATTATGATCACCTCAAGAACTGGCGAAAAACACAGGGAAAGAGCGGAAGCCATCGGTGTAAATCAATATATGGGTAAACCATATAATGAAGTTGACCTACTTGAAACCATTAATGGTTTACTATCAGAAAATACTTGAGGACCACTGTGAGTAAATTATCAATTGGTTTGGTCACCTCGCCAAGTGAAGAAAGCAAACAATTAATTAGTTTGTTAGGAGCACTTGGTGTGCAAGTCACCTTTCATATTACCCCGCAAGAAATATCACGATCACATATTGAGGATGAATCATTAAATGTCTGGTTACTTAATGTAGATGATGACCATTGGGATGACAAAATTGATCAGCTTTTAGATGAGTCAGAAGCGTCTATTTATTTTAACGAGCCTGGAACTCTTAGTAAGCAATCGCATCCTGATTTTTGGTGCCAAAAACTGGTTAGCCGACTTTATGAGTTAACCGGATTAACGGAAGAAACAACGTCCGAGCCTAAGATTTCGGAGGCTGAAGTTAAGACTACTGAAGTTAAGACTACTGAAGTTAATACAACTGAAGTTAATACAACTGAAGTTAATACAACTGAAGTTAATACAACTGAAGTTAACAAAACTGAAACTAAGAAGGTTGAACCTTCTACAGAAAAAAAGAATTCAGCGGCTAGCCAACCCCAGAAAAAAATCGAAACAAAAGTATCAACTCAAAACGAATCAAAAAATGTTAAGCCAGAGACAAAAGTACCGCTTGGATCTGTCGATGAATTGAGTTCCGCGTTAGATCAATTGGAAACCAGTTCTATCGGACTACCTAGCGATATTGCGGCAGATTTGGTCCTGGAATTAGAAAGTATTTCACCAGATTTAGACAACGCAATTGAAGATTCTGTTTCTCTGGAGTCTGAGCTTTCGTTCGGACGAGAAATTGAATCATTAGAGAGTTTTGACGACGACCTAGATTTTTCTCTAGAGAATGAAGACGATGAGTTGTCAATTTTAGATGAAAAAATTGAGATAGAGGATGAGTCTCTCGAGGATTTTTCCGAAATAAATATTGATGTTCCAGCGCCTGATTTTTCAATCGATCAAAATGAAAGTGCCGGGATAGCTGATGAAATCATGGCGCTAGCCGCCGAACCAGAAGACTCATTCGAAGACATTCAATCTGTAGAAATATCACTCGATGAAATTGATTTTTCTAATAGTTCAATTCCAGTATTGGAATCAGCCAGAGAAGATGATCAAAAAACTCTGGAATCTCACTATGCTGAAAAGGATGAAGAAGAGCAATCCCCTGAGGATGAGATTTTTTTGCAGGACTCAGATGAGTTGGAAACTGTCGAAATAGAAATTGCAGAACTTCCTCAAGAACCAGTAGAATCGGCGTTGGAACTGGAAAGCGAGTTGTCCTTTGATATTGATGAGCCCAATCAGGAAATAACGGGCAAAGCGAATTTCATCACCGAAGAAATTACAGAGCAGGTCGAAGACTCTGCTGGTGAAGATGCTTTTCAATTGGACGAAGGTTTTGAACTAGACGATCTAGCTTTGACCTCTATTGAGGAAGAAAAAATAGAAGGTAAGGCGGTTTTTCTGGAAGATGACGAGCTAAAACCAATCGAACCTTCGGTCTCAATTGAAAAAGAACCTGAACTAGAACAAGACGGATTATCTCTTCAATCCATTGAAACCCAGCCGATTACCGGCAGAGCTGTTTTTATTGAAGAAGAACCGGTGGAAAAGCCAGAGTCAAATCTTGAAGAAGCAGAGCTTCTTGATGATGGTGGGCTGAGTTTAGAGTCTGACTTTGAAGGACTCACCACGGGAAAAGCAGAATTTGTTATCGATGATCAACCCAATGAGTCAGAATTAGCAAAAAAGCCACTGGTCGCAGAAAAAAAAGTGGCTGTAAATGAAATACCAGAAGAAGATCCTTCTGGATTAAACCTGCAGCCAATGGATGAGAAAAACCAGACCAACTGGCTTGATAAAGATACGCCGGACGCCGAAGATACAGCAGCCGAATTAGTGGAGCCCGAACTTCTGGAGCCTGAATTTCCGGCAACCGAACTTTCGCATTCAGAACAAGAAATGGATCAACAAATAGCGGCTCAGGATGAAGATTTTTCTTCAATTGATGAACTGGATTTTGAGGTTGATCTCGATGACGATTTAATCAAGCCGTCATCGATCACTGAAATGGACGATGTGACGGAATTGTCTGTACCGCAAGCATTCGAAATCCCCATGTTGGAAGAATCAGCAACAGGATTGGATTTTGAAGAGGTGGTTCAACAGCCCTCTGCCAGTGAGCTAACCCCGTGTTGGGTTATAGGCGCTTCACTAGGAGGTCCAGCAGCGGTTAAACGATTCTTGCAAAGCCTACCAGCGGATATTAATGCCAGCTTTATTGTGACTCAACATATTGATGAAAATTTCCTGCCAGTATTAGCCGAAATTTTGACTAGTAACAGTCACTTTCAGGTGCAGGTCGCTAAGGGAAGTAATTCTATTAGCGCAGGCAGGATCTATCTCGCACCGTTAAAAGGTAAACTTATTTTTCTAAAAGATGGTTCTATGTTAGTTGACCATTCTCAAAAATGGAGCGAACCTTATTTACCTTGCATTGATGATGTAATTGAATCACTTGCTGTGATTTACGGCGAAAAAAGTGGCGCAATTATATTTAGCGGTATGGGGCAAGATGGACTTAATGGCGCTAAGAAAATGTTGTCATTGAATGGCCAGATTTGGGCTCAATCGACTGATACTTGCGCTAATTCATCGATGCCGGAAGCGATCATCAATGCTGGTTTGGCAAGTGTTGTTGCCGCTCCGGAAATGCTTGCGGATAGATTGGTAAGTTATTTAAATCAGTAGTTTAAAAAATTTAATCATGGTGGGATAAGATTATGGCTGAAAATATTCAAGAAGTGTATAGCTTAATGATACCAACAGTGAATAGTAATATCTTGTTGCCAAACACCAGCGTGGCCGAGATAGTTCCTTTCAGTAATGTTGAATTATTTGATAAAAATGTAAACAAACCAAATTGGTTCTTAGGTCATTTATTGTGGCGGGGCATCAATATTCCGCTGCTGTCAATTGATGTGATAAAAGGGCTTGATGATCCTCAGGCGAATAAGCGTTCTCGAGTAGCCATTGCGCATACACTAAACTCCAACAGTGATTTACCCTATTTGGCTATCGTGGTACAGGGCATTCCAAGACTGTCACATGTTCGAGAAGACAATATTAAATATATGCAAGATGAAGACTTATCGGAAGCCGAAAAAATGCGAGTTGAAATAGATTCCGTTGCGGCTTCAATTCCGGATCTGGATAGACTCGAAACGATGGTGTTGGATGAATCAACCGATGCAGTCTAGCGTTTAACAAAATTCATGATGCAGATATTAAATTTAAACAGAATTAAATTATCAGATGTCCCTTCTGAGCAAACAATCTAAAATCTCTTTTCCTATATTGATCGCTGGCTTCTTGCTTGGATTGTTTCTAAGCTGGAGTCTTCTTAGTGGTGATCAACTGGGGCGAGTTAATCTCCTACAGTTGGTTGCAATTTATGTGTTTTTACCGATTTTTAGTTTATTGTTTTCCTCTATTTCCTTGGTTATTGGCAAGAGTTGGAATTTTGCTAAACTGATAAGCCTGGTTCCGCTTTGGTCTCAAGAACAACAAAATGAATTGCTTCATTTAGTCCAACACCCACAGGCCAAACTGTATTTTTTTTACCAAAGCCAACTGGCAGCCCTCAGTTTTAGTTTCGCCAGTTTGCTGGTACTATTAATATTGTTAGTTTCGACTGACGTTAATTTTATCTGGAGAAGCACCTTATTAAACGCGGAACAACTTTATTGGCTTTTGGATTGGTTAGCCGCTCCCTGGTCGTTTTGGGTATCTGCACAACCTGAGCTAGAGCTGCTTCAACTGACTCAGGATTCCAGAATTCAATCGCAAAAAAATAGCCATGTTCATTATGGTGGGTGGTGGCAATTTATTTTTGCTGCACAATTATTCTATGCGTTTTTGTTACGGTTTGTCGCCATCATGGCTTGTAAAATGGCTTTCAAAATAGCGGACAGAATGACTCAACCGATCCAACTGGTGCGCTCAAGTCATTCCAAATCTAACATGACCAGCCCTCTCGAATTAGCCCCGATTATTCTTCAAACTAAATCAGACTTTGCCCTTAACAATTGGTGTGGGCTGAATCAATCTCTACTGAAAAAAGCTCTAGATAAACTGAATCATCACAAAACTGCAGATCTAAGTGCTGGACCTTTGGCCTCACACTCGGAGCAAATGGTCGCTGAGCGATGGCAAGAATCTCAGCTATTAATTGTCAAAGGTTGGGAGCCTCCATTGGCAGAATTGTCTGATTTTATGCAAAACGGTAAAGGCTATTTGTTACCTTTAGATTGGAAGGATGATGATATTGTTTGTTTGAACAAAAAGCATCTGGATGAATGGCGACGATTTATTAGAGCGTTACCGAATTGGCAACTGTTGCAATTGGACTATCCAGAATTAGAAAGCCCAGAATTAGAAAGCCCAGAATTGGAAAGCCCAGAATCTGGCAGTCCACCATTGGAGCATTCATGAATTTGTATCCATCAAGAGCTTCTTTTGCAGTGGTGGGACATCCCAATAAAGGAAAATCATCAATTGTTTCAACCCTGGCAAGAGATGACTCAATCCTTATATCCCAGAAAAGTGGCACCACCACCGATTCTGACAGTTACAAGATTGATACAGGACACGCGGGATTCGAATTGATCGATACACCGGGATTTCAAAGACCGCAAAAAGTACTTTATTGGTTAAATCAACAGGCTAAAAGTGCTGACCAAAGAGCCGCCGCCGTAGAAAAATTTATTAACGACAGTGAATGCCAATCGCGATTTCCAGATGAGGTTAAGCTGTTGACGCCGCTAGTTAATGGAGCAGCCATATTGTATGTGGTCGATGGGTCGCGACCGTACGGCGTTGAATACGAGGCAGAAATGGAAATATTGCGCTGGACTGGAAGGCCCAGCATGGCCTTGATCAATCCGATAGAAAATGATGATTATATTGAGTCCTGGCAAAATGCGCTCGGTCAGTTTTTTAAGATTGTCAGAGTGTTTAATCCAATGCAGGCCGATTTTAGCAAGCAATTGGCCTTGTTGGAGGCTTTCTCACATTTAGAACCCAATTGGAAAGAAACACTTGAGCAAGTTATATTGGATTTAAAAGCCCATCAGCAAACAAATTTCGAACAAAGCTCAATCTTGCTCAGCGATTTGCTAATTGATTTATGCAGCTATCAGACTCAACAAAAAGTGTTAACGGAAACTCAGGCCAAAGCTCTGCATCCTGTTTTAAGCAAACAATACAATCACTGGATGAGAAATCGAGAGCAGCAGGCCTTTGCAGCATTGTGCCAATTATTTGCCCATCAGCACTGCGAACTACAAAACACTGATATTAATTTACCTCCGGATTTATTTGATAGTGAACAGTGGTATGCCTGGGGACTGAACAAAAAACAGTTGGCGACCGTTAGTGCGATGACCGGAGCGGTTGCGGGCGCTGCAATTGATGTTGCGGTTGCGGGGCACAGTTTCATGTTGGGCGCAATTAGCGGTGGCGTGGTGGGCTTTACAAGTGCCTGGTTAGGGGCTGACAAGCTCACTACCGCTAAATTAGTGGGATTACCTCTTGGCGGATATCAGGCGTGCCAGGGACCGATCAACAATAAGAATTTCCCTTATGTGGTAATAGGTCGCTTTTTACACTTATTCGAACAATTAAAGGCAAAAAACCATGCTGATAGAAGTTCGATCATATTGTCGGAGAAAGGGTTGAATGAAAATCTAGGAAAACTAAGAAAAACGGAAATAAAGGCGCTTCATCTGGCCTGCAAAAACCTTAGTACACAGAAACCCAATGAGAACCTCCAGCAAGTATTATTGGTTTTGTTTGAGGCTGAAAGAGACTTGGTTGAATAATCTGCTTACATTTATCAATTCGACATTTTGATTGTTCTAATTTAACCTCTTCCTAGCGCCTATTAGCGTCATTCACTACCAGTTAAAAGTAGCTCCAAGCCTAATCAATCATTTGGTAAAAGTTAGTAATTCATGCAAAAAACATTTAGCCTCATTTCGCTACTTCTAATCGGTGCAATATCAAGCGCGAATGCGGCGGTACACCGCTACCAAATAAAAATTGACCAAAATATTGCTCATGCCACTGTCAATATTTGTTTTGATGGCAAAGCGCCCAGGTATCTGGCTGTTGAAAGCAAAACAGGCAACCATGATTTAGTCCAATTTCCTCATTCAGAGCATGGCAATATCGAAATTCAGGGTCGCTACTGGAAAACGAAACATTTAGCTGACAACGCCTGTATCGATTACAAAGTGAATATCGAGAGATACCATGCCAAAAGAAGTAAGCAAAATAAAAACCGAAAAAACATTGCCTATATTGAAGATAATACCTGGCTTTGGTTACCGAAAATCATATCCGAAACCGATCAAATAGAACTCAATTTTCAGTTACCGAATTGGGCGGAAATATCCACACCCTGGCAACAAATTGACTTTTCGGAACATCGATTCTGGTTAGGTCACCAGCCGCAAGAGTGGGGCTATACTTTGATGATTGGCGATTTCAAAGTTGATCATCCTGAGATCGCAAAAGGACATCACTTGAATATTGCATCCGTCAATGGTATGCAAAAATCCGCCGAGATAAATCGCTGGTTAATTGATATCGCCAAGGGAGTAGAGCACTATTTAGGTGTTTACCCTGTCGCCCAGACACAGGTGATTGTCATTTCAAAAAACAAACGAAAAAGAGGTCCGGTACCCTGGGGTGATTTTAGCCGTGGCAATGGTTTTGGCATTCGTTTTGTTGTAATGACAAATAATGAAATGGAAAATTTTTATGCCGACTGGACCGCCGCTCATGAATTCAGCCATCAACTTTTACCTAAAATACATTATGATGATATCTGGCTTTCGGAAGGATTAGCGTCTTATCTACAATACGTACTGATGGCGCAAATGGAAAACTTGAGTCAAGAAGAAGTCTGGGACCGAATATATTCTGCCTTTCAAAGTACCGAACAAAGTCTCTCCAAATTGACGGCCGAATCGCTCTCTGTATCTTCCAGAAACTGGGGGGAAGGGCATAAAAGTAACAGGCGTATGCGGGTCTATTGGAGCGGTGCATTAATGTTTTTAAAAGCAGACGTTGCACTGAGGGAAAAGTCAAATGGCCAAACCGGACTCAATGATATTCTGCTCAAACTTAACCAATGTTGCATAAAAGGACCCAAAATCTGGAGTGGCAAAAATCTGGTAAAACAGCTTGATTATTTGTCCTCTAGCAATATTTTTAGCGAATTACATAAAGAGTTTGCAAATAGCCCTGTTTTTCCTGCCTATGATAAAACCTTCAACCAATTGGGCATTGTTTTACCAACAGACAAAACTCAAACGCTAAAGATCAAACCAGACTCTATTGCCAAACAGATCATGCATTAGTTGAATTGAGATCAATCCAGAATAGATCTTTAACCGGTATCTGTTATATAGTGAAGCTTGATGCCTTTGCCACCTTACCCCAATAAAAACTAGTGCCCGATGACCTCCACAGCTCGAAACCCTGTTAAATATTTACCCCTGTTTGCGGCAATCACTGCGGTTACCCCGCTTGCCATAGATATGTACTTGCCCGCCATGGTGCAAATATCACAGGCGCTAAATACTGATATTAATTTATTGCAAAACAGTTTGAGTATTTATCTTTTTTCTTATGCCTTTGGTATGTTTTTGTTTGGTCCTTTGGCGGATAACATCGGTCGAAAAAAGATGTTAGTGGTTGGTTTATCTGGCTATTGTTTTTTCAGTCTATTAATCGCATTCACAGAGCAAGCATCGCAATTTTTGATCTACCGTTCTTTTCAAGCAATGTTTGGCGGTGCAGCGACCTTGGTGATCCCTGGAAGTATTCGGCTATTATTTGGCAAAGATACGGTGAAAGGGCTTTCTTATGTTTCGACCATTATGATGATTGCACCGATGTTGGCACCAACCATCGGTGGCCTGTTATTGGGACTATCGGATTGGCGTTTGATCTTTTTTGTGCTGGCTGGTTATTCAGCCATAATTTTGCTTTTGAGTCTTAAATCATTTCCGTCTGTTGAACAAAAGCCCACTCAATTTGACAATTTGAAAGAACTATATCTTGCCAGCTACAAGCGAATTGTTAGTAAGCCTGAAACACAGAGATATCTGCTGATATCAATGTTGGGTTCATTCACCTTTTTTACCTACATCACTGGAATTTCATTTATTTACATCACAGTGTTCGATTTATCTGAAACGATGTTTGGTTTTTTGTTCGGGCTTAATGTTATTGGTTTGATGTTGGCCAACGTAACTAACGCAAAATTCGCTCCACGGATTGGCTCAAACAAAATGATCGGTATTATCTGGATAATAGGTATTTGTTCGGCGAGTTTTTTATTTGTTAGTGTCATACTGGAATTAGATCTCGTATTCCTGATAGTTGGACTGTTGCCGTTAATGGGATGTTTGATGGCCATTATTATCAACGCTGATACCTTAATCCTGCAAGAATTCACCCAACAAACTGGTACGGCAACAGCCGTTATCGGAACATTAAGATTTGGCAGTGGCGCTTTAGCCGGGCCGATGCTGGCTTATTTTTATGATGGTTCGACAATCCCTTTTGCGAGTTTGATCCTTGCTGGTGTTATTGCAATTGGGTTAGTTTATTTTGGTTTTAAACGGTATGAGCTAAATATAAACCTTAGTTAATATAGGGGCAAAATATTCAAAAGAAGTTTGGATATACTTCCGAATTTGGTTAAAATGCCGCCACTTGCAAAACTTCAAATAATTTTGATGCAAATAAAGAATCGTTAACTATGAGCAGTAAATTTAAAACCGAAAAAGTCATCGATGTTCATCATTGGAACGACACACTGTTTTCATTTAAAACCACCCGCAGCCCGGGTTTGCGTTTCAGAAATGGTGAATTCATCATGATTGGCCTTGCTCAGCCAGACGCCAAACCGATCATGCGTGCGTACAGTATTGCCAGTGCAAATCATGAAGAACATTTAGAATTCTTTAGTATCAAAGTTCAAAACGGTGCCCTCACTTCTAAATTACAACATTTAAATCCCGGTGACGAAGTATTGATTGGGAGTAAACCAACAGGCACTTTAGTCATCGATGATTTGCGTGACGGTCGAAATTTATTACTCATTGGAACAGGAACTGGGTTAGCACCTTTCCTGAGTATTATTAAAGATCCTGAAACCTATGAGCGATTCGAAAAAGTCGTGTTATTTCATGGGGTACGTTTCATTAACGAAGTAGCCTATCATAAAATGTTGACCGAAGATTTAACCAGTCATGAATATTTAGGTGATATGGTGACAGAGCAATTGATTTATTATCCCTGTGTCACGCGAGAAAAATACCAAAACCAAGGACGCATAACCGATTTATTGAGAGCAGGCACTTTATGTGATGAGATAGGTTTACCCAAACTGGATCCAAAATTCGATCGGGTGATGATGTGTGGTAGCCCGTCAATGTTAAAAGAAACCTGTGAAATTTTGGACGAGCATGGTTTTGAAGAAAGTCG
>Ga0316205_10000678_pt1 | contig 55692 bp, 71 predicted proteins | sample 3monthpyrite_MG_FD_204941 | JGI IMG/M metagenome (GOLD analysis project Ga0316205, IMG submission 204941) | Microbial mat bacterial communities from mineral coupon in-situ incubated in ocean water Damariscotta River, Maine, United States -... | ecosystem: Environmental > Aquatic > Marine >...
AGTTACCGATTTAAAGACTCAACTAAAAATAAGGAGAAAAAAATAAAAGAATAAGCCATAATTGGCTTAAATAGGCGGGTCAATATTCAGTGCAAATGGTGGGTCAGATTTGCGTGCAATTTAACAGTTTAAAAAGCAAAAGCGTTCCATGCGCCAAACTCACAAAGCCGGTGAAAAACTGTTTGTCGATTATGCCGGTCAAACCGTCCTCATTGTTAATGGTGAGACAGGTGAAATACGCACAGCACAAATATTTGTCGCCGTGTTGGGTGCCTCAAATTATATTTTTTGCGAAGCGACCTGGTCACAAAAATTACCTGACTGGCTGGGCAGCCATGCCCGTGCATTTGAGTTTTTTGGTGGCGTGCCAAAACTGATTGTACCGGATAATTTAAAAAGCGCGGTGACAAAAGCCTGTCGTTATGATCCTGAAATAAATCGTAACTACACGCAACTGGGTGCACATTATGGCACGGCCATTATGCCAGCTCGACCCCTTAAACCACAGGATAAATCCAAGGCAGAAGTGGGCGTTCAAATTATTGAGCGTTGGGTATTAGCACGACTACGTCATCATACGTTCTTCTCACTGGCAGAAGTCAATCAATGCATAAAAGCCTTAATGGTTGAGGTCAATAACAAACCCTTTAAGCAGCTCAAAGGTACACGCCAACAATGGTTCGACTCACTTGATAAACCTGCATTAATGCCACTGCCTAAACACGCCTATCAATACACGGATATTAAAACCGTAAAGGTCAATGTGGATTACCATATCCAGTATCAAGCGCACATTTACTCGGTGCCGCATCATCTTGTGGGTGAGCGTCTGGAGCTACATGCAAAGGATAAACTGATTGAGCTGTACTTCCAGAACCAACGTGTCGTTAGCCATGTAAGGAAACATTACCCCGGTACAACGACCGTACCTGAGCACATGCCCATCAAACATGAAAAACACCACAAGTGGAATGCGGGTCGATTAATGAACTGGGGTAAAGACTTAGGCGATGATGTTCTGCTCTGGGTGCAAACCCAGCTCAAACAAAAGCCGCATGAGCAGCAAGCTTACCGTATTTGTTTAGGCTTATTAAATTTATCCAGAACCTATCCTGCAACGCGGGTAAACAATGCCTGTGCCATTGCCAATAAAAATAAACTCACGCGTTTAAAACAGATTAAATCCATTTTACAAAGTAATCAGGATCAACTCATCTCAGAACAAACCAATGAGCCATTACCCCTGTTACCGCAAACTCACGAAAACATCCGTGGACCAGAAAGTTTTAATTAAATAATCAAACAAACAAACAAACAAACAAAAGGAAAAAACATGATAGAACAAACACTCGCCCAACTCAGAACACTGCGCCTGAGCGGTATGGCAACAGCCCTGGCTAGCCAAATTGAACAGCCGAGTACTTATGAAGGTCTATCGTTCGAAGAAAGATTACAGTTACTGACCGATAGTGAAGATCAGGACAGGGATCAACGTAAACAAACCCGTTTATTAAAAGCCGCAAAGTTTAAAATTTCAGCCAACGCAAAAGACATCGACTATGAACATCCCAGAGGATTAAAACAAGCCAAAATGGCAACCCTGTTGCAATGTGACTGGATTAATAAATATCAAAACCTGTTAATCACAGGCCCCTGCGGTAGTGGTAAAACTTACCTTGCCTGTGCATTAGGCAATACTGCCTGCCTGAAAAATTATCGGGTTAAATATGTCAGGCTATCCCGATTACTGCTTGAGCTTAATCAGACTAAAGCGGATGGCACGTATAGCAAAGCCCTGCAAGCACTGGCAAAAAATGATTTACTCATCCTGGATGACTGGGGGCTTGAGCCGCTGAAAGCCGCGCAACGCAATGACCTGATGGAAATAATGGATGATCGACATGGGAGCACCTCAACGGTGATGATTAGCCAGCTACCAACAGACCAATGGTACCAATCTATCGGTGATAACACACTGGCTGATGCCATCCTTGACCGACTGATGCACAACGCGCATAGAATTAATTTAAAAGGGGAATCTATGCGAAAAAAACAATCAAAAATTGACTGAACGTGAACACTTAGTGTAAAAAGACAACTAGCCCAATGCGTGAGGTTTAGGTGTTCACGTTCGACCAGAATGGGTGTTCATGTTCAGCAGAATACGCACCAATTCTTCAGATGCACTTATTCGTCAAGATTTTTATCTGAAAGCGCTAGAATACCAGTGCCCTAAATTAGAAATTATTAAGGGTGAATATAATGTTAAGAATTTAAAGAGGCCATTAGCCCAGGCTCTCCCATGCAAGGAAGCGACCCATTGTTATGAAAGCAAATTAGTGAAGATACAACACCAGGAAGAAAAGAAAACAGATGTAAATATTGCCTGCCATATGCTTAACGATGCCTGGTTAAATCTTTATGATCAAGCGGTTCTTATTAGTAATGACTCTGATTTAGAAAGGGCGTTAGAAATGGTTCATACATCCCACCCAGGCAAACCTAAAAAGATCACAGGTCTTTGTAGTAGCGCCCCAGCGAATAAACCTCCCGGAAGCCTTATTCTCCATGCTGACTGGTACAAAAGAATACAGGAAGAACACCTTGCTAAGAATCAATTGCCCGATCTAGTAAAGGGTAAAATCTATAAGCCGATCCAATGGAGTCACATCAACAACAAGGAATATGTAGAAAAAGACAAACCCTAGAAATGACAAAGCCGCTCAACGAATTGAGCGGCTTGTCCCCCCATAGCCATGCTTCTGGGGTGAGTAGTGATATAAATAATACTCTATTTACACTATATCACTAATCAATTATATAGATACTAGCCATAAAATGTACTTATAAGAAGGTAATATCTATAGTATATATTAATTGAGTCTTTCAAAAAATATTTCCTTTCCAACGCTTTCTATTCTTCTAAAAAAAACATCTGGATCTTCATCAAACGCCGACAACTCAGATTCAATATCTGCAACCAGGGCGGGATCATCTACCCTAATGCAACTTTCGTAATTATATTTCTGCCCAGAAAGGGTGAAATTCAACGAACCCAAATAAGCGATTTTTCCATCAATCATATAAATTTTAGAATGCACAAAATATTGATTTTGAGTTATGCGCTCCGTATAGGGTGACACCAGTATATTTACATGTATCCTGGTGTCATAGGTGTAGCTATAGACCTTTATTTTTGAAATGCCCTGCTCTCGTACCAACAACAAGACAGGCGCTAACCACAAGGCATGTAGAAGCTCATATTGCTCAATATAGGTGCCTGTACCAGCCAATATAAACGCAATGAACATAAGTGCAAAAAACACTCGGGTAGTGTTTTTGAACCACTTAAGTTTGGCTTTATCAGTGTGCTCGGTCTGGGTGATTAACTTTCGGTAATAATCCAGTGAATTGTTTTTGCCCTCAAAATCGGTGGTTGTTAGTAGAATAACGTGCACACCTTCAGCCTGCCTTTCAATTAATAGGTCTAAATATCCCTCAGATACATAAGGAGAAACAACTAAGATCGTGCTTTGAGCCTGCCTTAAATCGCGTATTAAACGGCTCCCAGCATTAGTTCCCAGGGTTAACAAACCATCGCTAATTTTACGTTCTAACATAATTCATCTCTTTTAATCCTTTTCTAAGTCGTTATCTCTATTATTAGAGTCCATACCTTGCGATTTATCAGCCTGTTTTAGATCTTCTTTTGCCTTAAGATCAACGACAACTTGTAACAACCTGTCACGGGGTGTAATGGCTTTTGGCATATCTTTAGAATATGAATTTAAAGTATCTGCCATAGATAAAAGTTCCGTTTTTATGGCTTTATCGTCTGATTTATTAGCATGTTCTATCAAAAGATTAGCATCTTGTTTATACTCATTTCTAGTGCTTTCATTTAACGTTTGAACCTTACTATTGGCCATAGTATCTGATTCATTTATTAAAGCTTTGTAAAGCTGAATTAAATAAACTTTCTTACGATTATCATTCTCTTTAAAGGATTTATCCTTTAATAATTTAGCTTCATTTATGAATTCATCCTTCGTTTTAAAACGTTTTCGATAGTCCATTAGTGATTTAAACACAGGATTTTTTCTATGTTTAACACTCTCTTTAATGCTAGAGACTAATTGTTTATGTTTGAGTATGTTATTGCCTTTAATCTTTTCTTTCTGAGTAAGTTTTATCTCTTTTATGGACTTACGACTAATACCTTTACCCCGTTTATAACGTGATGAGTTCGACATAATAATGCCATTATTTTTCGATTTCTCTACATATAATTCCTTAAGCTGCATTAATTCCTTAGGATTTAATTGTAGCTTTTTACCTGTCATTTCATTAACCATTTTTACAGATAAATGAACATGTGGATTGTTCGTGTCTGTATGTAATGCAAATACATATCGATAACCAGTATCGGAAAAATACGTCTTTGCAGTTGAACGAACTGACTTTAGTACAGCCTCTGGGTCACTGCCTTCAGGTGAGGAAAACATAATATTTACAACATCCCTATTCAGCTGCTTTTCTTTTAAACTTACATCTATTTCCTGTTTATCATAGAGTAAATTAAAGCGATCTTGTATATCTTCTAATACAGGTAATGACTCGGATTGGTTGATTTGTTTTACTGAAATAAAGATTGTTTCTTTGTTATTTTTATAGGTTCCTTTATCAATACGGTATTTATTATTAGGGAAATATTCTTTAGCGTATTGTTTTGCTTTTTTGTAAAGATCATCGGTTAAATCAGGGTCGGTGTTTTTAATTGTAATTTTATAACTCTGTAACGAATCGCTATGTTTTCTTGAAAAATCAACACGCCATTCGTCAATCAAATCACGTATATCATCCTTACCATTAATGATTTCGCCGGTTTCAGTTTCTAATTCAATATCACCATTCCTTGCGATATATTGATGATGATCGTTTGTTTTATTTGTTCCTGATAAGTATGAAGTAACCTTAATAACGGCTTGAGGAACATTATCATAATGGGATGCTGCAATTGAATAATTTGCGTAAACTGCCTTCACTCTACCTTTCGGTAGACCCGCATCTTCAAGCAATTTAGCTCTATCTAATTTCCGTATTTTAAGTGTATCAGAAGCCATATTTAATCATCTACCCATCTATTTTCAGTCATATCAATAATGTCATCATATGCCCTTCTTGTTTCCTTAACATATGATAAAAGGTCATTCCAATAGCTTTCCTCAGTCAATCTAGCGGGTATTTTTCCGGTATTAACTGCTCTAGTTAATTGGTTTAAGTTTCTTGAAATACCGGCTAATTGTTTAACTGCATCTTTAAATATCTTCATTTCAGCAGTGACTAAATCAGGTTGTTTATTGACTAATTCACGGATTATTTTACGAATTAAACGCCCTTCTTTGACATCATTATCTTTACAGTAATCCTTAAAATGTGCCTTCTCTAGTGTATTAATTCGTACTCTAACAGCTTCTGATTTTAAGGCATCTGGTGTCATTTTCTTTATCATTGTTTAAATTCCGTAGGAATTAAGTTGGGTTTAGCTCCCGATTTATCGGGCCGCTGCAAGCGGTAGTCCAGGCGTTCTTTGCCTGGCAGGATAGGGTTGTGGGTCAAATGCAGCGCATTTGTACCACACAACCCGTATCCTGCCTAGAATATAAAGCATTATAAATTCAGGTTCAAGGGGATTCACCAGTTTTTTGGTGGATTCACTTGGATCTGTGTGAAGTTATCCACATATCCATAGGTGAGCGCGAATAGCGCGGTTTTTTATTTTCACCGTTGCTCTGCAACAACTAAGGGGAAAATGAAAAAAGCCTGTTGATATGTGGATAACTTCACACAGATTGTTAACCTGGATTTATAATGCTTTATATTCTGCTTTTGTCTTGATCATGGGCGTGCCTGTTTACAGTAGCCTTTTGACAAAAATATGTTTCTTATATTTTTGTAATTTTTATTGTGATTTTCTTACAATAAAAATTTGATTAAATTCACTCACAAACTTGCATAAATAATCTAATCTTCGTATAGTCTCAATATCACTCAATAAATGACAAAGGAAAATTCTTATGGCACTTTTATCACCTTCTGAAAATGTTGAATACATTAAAGCTAAAATAGATATTCAAAAACCTGTTTTAGATGAAATCATTGCATATTGTGAATATGCTAATATCGCTGTCGATAAGTCTACTAATGACATTTCTGATTTTGTTACAAAATGTATGATGGAAATGATTAATATTAAGGATAAAGACTGGAAAAAATTTAAGAAAGAAAGTAAAAATACTTCCAGCAATAACATGACTGAATCTAACCTTTAAAAATTTTAATCTCTGCTCATTGGGGCTTTGCCCCAGCCGCAGGGCTAACCCCTGCCCTGCCTTTACTTCAAAAATATTTTATTTGCCAGTTCATGGCATGAGATACACACCCTTTTACCACCCGCTACGAGATAAACGCAAGCGTCTCTTCGTGCATGGAAAAAGCGTGCATATCTCTATAGTATTATTACCCGTCTGAACGGTAATTAATCTTAATGATCTAACATGTTTTATTCTTCAGTCGCGCGAAAGTTTTTTAAGCAGCCGTTAATATTTGCCCGCGAATAAGTATTGTTTCCGCTGGTTAAGTATGACACTGGGTAGTATGGCTTGATTATTTATCCGGGTCACGGTAACGGCGGTGATTCTCCCCTACTCTATTCCCAGCTTATGACGCCGCCTTCACTCCCGATGGTCGTAAACACTAAAATAGTTAGTTTATTGGAAGTATTGAGTGTGAATTAAATTTAATTATTAATGCGTTAGTTTGATTGAATAATTTAATTTTTCTTTTGCGTTTATAGGTTTATTTCGTGCCTATTATTTTGTTTTTCGTCTTTTGTAAATCTAAATAATAGGCTTTCTTTTATTATTATGTGGTTCTTACATAATAATATTAAACAGAAATTATCATTATTCGTTAGAATTATGATAATCACATTCAATAACTGGCGGAAATTTACGTCAAACTATAATCTAATTTCAAATAAATTAACTAATATAGAAACGAGTATTATTTCATCGCGCTAATATCGTTTAATGAACCCGTTCGATTGAATAATTCAGCATCATCCATTAACCGGTTTATTTAAGATCGATCAGCAATATTTATAAGGTTTTTTTATAAATTATATGATTAGAATCCTGAGCCGAATTCTATTTTTTAAAAATAGCATCCTGCATTAAATTCACGCATGCGTGAATTTATTACAGGAATCACACGATAACCAGCCATAAAAGCCATTCAAGATGAATTTAATATCACATGACTCATTTAAGCCAAAATAAGCCCCGTAGCGGGGCTTTTATTAAAAACCCATGCCATTACGTGGCTCACCCTTCAAAAACACGCCTATATTTGGCTAATTTTGCCTGATTAAGCCCATTCACCCTTTATATTCAAGATAGTTATAAGTACCAGGTTTAAATTCACGCATGCGTGAATTTAAAATACCTTAGTGATTACAACTCACCTTTATCGTATAACCGGGTTAGCTCTCCCCTTTCCTTTTCTAGAATATTTTCATCAACTCCAACATGTAGATGAAAACGAACATTGCTGTAATCGGTTGGCTCTAAATCTATTTCATTTCGATTATAGGTATTACCGATGTTTTCTAATGCTTTTAAAATACCAGTTACTTCAGAACTGTAACGCTTCTGTGCATGTTCAGGAAAATCCACCATTGAGCCATATGGGTTTTCTTTGAAACATTTAAAAAATGCTTTATTGAGAAGATTCCAGGATGAGGGCACTTTTTTTAATCCAATATGAATGGCACTGCCCATTGAATACAATTCTGTTCTAACACTGACCCGCATCATATCTTTAGGAAAGGCACCTGATTTTATTGCCGCTTTAATATCAGCACGAATTAATTTCGCTATATCCTTTGTTTCTAGATCGCGGGTTTCCTCGAATTGGCTACCCGTTGTTATCTCTGTTCCCAATAGCTTTGGTTTTGATTTTTGTTGTGAATCTAAGAAAATAACCAGTTTAGCTAAATTTAACAGCTCACCCTCATCCATTGAGCTGATTGAACTATCGAAGGCATCTAATGATGTTTTGAATATGTCACTATCAATATCAACGCCCTTTGATTGTAAAAACCGGATTGCACTTTCTTTACGACCCAATTGCGTTTGGGAAAATGGAAAACTAAATAATAGACACATGTTTTAAACTCCTGAACACCTCGTTAGTCCGGTGCGCGACATTGCAGTAATTTATAATTCAGTTACCTGAATCAATTTTGGATATTCGACCAGTACAGTTTGTTTCTGTTGATCGGTAAAACGTAAACGAGGGTAATTGATTTCTAACCAGAGTGATATTGTTGCCAAACGGATATCTAATTTATTACGCAGAATGACCCAATCAGCAAATTCATCAATGATGGTTTTGATAATATTATTATCAGCTTGATTTTGCATTTTTACTTTCCTATAAATACCTCGTAAACCCGGTATGCAGCCATTAGCGTATTTGCTAACTTAATAAAGATTATAACTAAACTAGTATTGTTTGTCTAGTAAAAAACAACTAAATATTAAACTAAATAGATATTCACGCATGCGTGAATTTTATTACCTGCTAATTAAAATAAATGCAAAACAATAGAGCCAGTTTTCACTGGCTCTATCATTTACCATTACCCCATACTATCTGGCATCCAGCTTACCATTGCATCCGCGCAATCTAATTTATCCGCGATCTGCCCTTTGGGTAATTTTGCATTATCTTCTGCCCATTGTGCATCAATCGCGGTTCCACCAATGGCCAGTAAATCACCTTTCTTTATTCTTGAAAAATAATTTTCCTTTGTAGGTTTCCAATGCTGACCAATTTCAAAACTAACGGTGTCAGTTATGACCTTTTCAAGTGATTCCGATGTGCTGGAACGATAACTAACCGCTGTACAGTAAGATAAAATACGTTTCTTTTGTGCATTCGTAAGCTCGCGGAAAGCTTTAAATCGATCACCTTCAGATTCATGTGAATACCACGCCATATCTAAAGATTCTTTGTATAACTCTGCCCTTTTGCTGACATCCGTTTCAAGAATGTCATGGGTAGAGCTAAAATTATACGGGGTGATACTCAAAACCACTGAGAGACTAAAAGGCCAAACCCCAGCGATTACCGTACTCGCAAGCGTAAAAACCATCAGATCATAGGTTAATTTATCATCCGTCATTAATTCGCTTTGCAAGGCTTGCAGTTTATAATTATCCAGATCAGCTTTTAAAGCGTTCGATTCAATTGAACTATCAGTATTATCAAGGCTATTATCATTCGCCTCGCTACCGGACTTGGCTTTTTTAGCCGGTGGAAATGCCAGCTTCATATCTTCTTTTTTGACATAACCCAATTTAATCGTAAATTCCCCATTACCATCAAACCCAACGACCACACCAGACACCGCTTTTTGTTCATCGCTAAAATGTCGGTATTGCTCCCTTTTATTTTCAAGGTCTTCAATACTGCCTTCTAGCTCAGTTTCTAAAGCATCCTCTTTATCTGTCCAATCTTCCCAATTTTCATTTAACGTATCTAATGCTTTTTCTTTTTGTTCCAGTTCCTGGATTAATTTCTTCGGAACGTCTTTAAACTCGGCGGATAATTCCGTTTCATAATCATCATAGTGAGATAAAGAAACCTCAACCCATTTCCAGTTTTTCTTAAAAGTAGCAGCCTTCTTATTCAATATTTCTAAAGCCATTTCTTCCAGTAAATCACGGTCATTAATATAAGACGTTGATTCAAAAAGGTCTGCTATTGTAGTACCTCCGGCCTTTTTATACGCTTTTAATGTAACTAATTTAACCATACCGTGACTTGTTAAAAGGGCTGTATCAAGTAAGAATTTTTTAATATTGCGTGGGTTCAGTCCGCCATTAACAAAGTTGTTGTAACAGGCGACTTGACGCTCGTGGTCATCCGATATTGTAAAAGCCATAATCTCATCAAGGTTCACGCTACCCGCACGATAAAGGTTCAGTAACGTACCCGAAACACCGGCCATTTTTAAACGCTGCTTAATAACACTTTGCGACACACCAAATTCATTTGATATTTCAGCAACCGTTTTACCTTCTTCAATCATGGATTGAAATGCGGCAAATTCATCTGCTGGATGCATCGTGGCTTTAATATTTTCAGCTAACGATATCGCACTAATATTTTCTGATTTTTCAATCACACAAGGGACCAGATAATCACCGGTGATACAACCCTCGTCTAAAAGAGCCTCTAACTGCTTATATCTACGCCCACCGGCAATAACGCCATTCTTTGCACCTTCAGGCACAACAACAAGATTTTGTTTAACACCATAGGCTTTAATAGAAGCGTTTAGTAGTTTATCTTCAGCTTTGCTTGCCGGTACTTGCCGAACATTAAATTCAGAAAGAAATAAGTGCTTAAACTTAATCATTACTATTTCATTACTGGTAATTATTACGTTTTTATTTTTTACTGCTTTTTTCATGATAGAACCTCTTAGGGTTGTGTGGGCTAGGCCCGTTATGGAATCAAATAATTTAAATAAAGTTTTACTGTAAAAAAATATTTCCACCGTTGGTAAGGGTGAGATTGGTATGGCCCTGACTTTCAAGTTTATCCATCTGAATCATTACAGATTCAAAAGTTAAACGAGAGTCCATAGGTATAGCTATTTTTTTAGCGCCTAAATAGCTGTTCACTGTCCATTTATTTGTTGTTGGAACATTACGCAATGCTTGCATGATAAAACCTCTTAGGGTCGTGTGGGCTAGGCCCGTTATGAATAACTAATCAATAAAAAGATTATACCAGTTTCATAATAAAAAACAAGTAAAAAAACAAGTGTTTTTATGTTAATTTACAATTAAATCAGTGGTTTATCAATGAGCGAAAGCGAATGAAAGCGGGCATAATAATGAGAATTTAAAACCAGAATAATCCCCCGCGTAACCTTGACCCAGCTAGCAATACGTTTAATTAACCTAATACCCGAATCTAAAACACACTTTGTTTACACTCGCGAACACGATCATAAATATACAAATACACATCATCCGCGCCTGCAAAACGGCTTTTAAAATAATAACCAACTAGCAAATCTAACCAGGATACAGACCACCTTAATTAAGTAAAATAAACTTCATGTGAGCCGCAAAAAGTATTTTCAGATCCGTATTAAAAGTTACACGGTGAACAATATAACTGCCTCATAAATGACATGCGACAGCACAGGTCAGCTGACAAAATCAAAAATAGGAGCAGTGAAGGAAAGGGGACAACACAAAAAAATCAAACCATTATTTTTTAAAATACGACCGAATCCAATATTCAACCTGGTCACTAAATTCATCTTTCAAATACACTGGATAATTTTCAAGCCCATCATCTACAGATTGTATTTCATTATCAGTTAACCAGTAAAAAATCATAGCCGCTAAAATCTCATCTTTATTAGGTAAATACTTATTTGAAATTAAAAGCACCAATGCAGCACTACATGCCCAACTAGGTGCTATTTGTTTTCTAGGCCACGTTTTCATAACGCCACCACTTAAATCATCGCGATCGGTTAACCCAAGTTTACGGGCTATAGAAAGCAACATATAAGCGCAATCACTATCTGTACCCACACAAGAAAAGGCCCAAGCCTGAATAAGAGAATTTCGCCAGGATAAAACATTTTGTTTGTATTCAATATAATTCATAAAAGACCAAAATATAAAAACATTAGATAAATCAAAAAGATATAAGAATATTTAGTAAATTCACGCATGCGTGAATATCTACCGCAATGCGTTAATATATTCAGCTCTAAGCTGATCAGCCATAGTTTTTATTTCATCAGCTTTAGCTTCTGGCAAATAAACCCTAACACTCGTCCAACCAGGAAAGGCACCGGATATCTCAAGGTGTTTATTCCAAATTCTATCGACAACCAACTGAACAGCTTGACCAGTAGAATACCCAAATTCTTCAGCGGATTTTCGCCGTGTAACACCGTCAACCATGACACGTCTAGCGGCGCTTTGTCCTTTTTGATTCATTCTCACAAGCTTTACGGCCTGGTTAAATTCATCATCGGTTAATTTTTTATCTATATGCTTCATTATGAATTCACAGTTATTCACGCATGCGTGATTTTAAATTGATGACAGTAATCTAAAATGGCTTTTTCTTCTTCGTCTGCCGGTTCAAACCCTTTTTCTAAAGCCAAATCAAGCGCCGCCAAATACACCCATCTAGGCACATGACCGCCACCTTCACCTCGCGGTGCGGCCCATTTTCGTAATTTAACAGCGCCCACTTGAACGGCGGTCGAACCATATCTATCCTGAGCAAGCTTTAACAACTCCGCCCCGATACTATCGAGTTCATCCGCATAATGTGAAACCAACCAAACAATAAAGAATTTTGAGTTATCTTTCTTAATGAATTTCTCCATCGCGCCTTTTTTTAATAAGCGTTAATTCTTCAATTAACCGGTCCAAATCAGAAGGGAAGACAAGAAAATCGTTTTCTTCCTTGTCCTGATAAAATAATTTCAATTTAATGTTTTTGTCTTCCTCAATAAATTTAATTATTCGACCTGATTTAACTTTTACCGATGTCTTTTTAGGGTTTCGGCCTGTTTTCACTTTTTTCAAAGCATTCTGAGCCGACTTTCTCGCGGGCCCCTCTATACTTCCATCCCGCGCATCCTTCATCCATTGTTGAGCCGCCTTTTTATCTTCCACATACAGCTTTTTTACAGCAACCAATGTATCAACATCATTTAAAACATCATCGTCAGCAAAATCTAAAACTTCCTGATCCGCTTTTAATAAAATAATTCGTTTTGATACATATTCAATAGACTTTCCCAGGTCGTTGGCCGCTAATTTCTGTTGACCGTCACAGTAGGTTTCCATGTAATATTTAACCGACAAGCAATCTTCCAGCGCCGTTAAATTTTCTCGCTCATCATTTTCTTTTAGCTGAATCCGATAAACTTCTCTAAGATCGTCCTCGGAATAGTCCCGGACAATTACATCTAAAACCAAACCAGCCGTTTTTGCGGCCGTCCAGCGTCTCTCACCAATAACAATAATATATCGGTCAGGATTTTTTGGGTTTACCCGCACCACAATAGGCTGAATCTGGCCATCCTTTTGCATCGTAGCGGCTAAAGACTCAATATTATTCATCTTTTTTCTAGGCTGATTAGGGTCTCTATCAATGGGATCGGGTTCCATTTTTAGTATAACTTCACCCTCAAGCGGCTTTTCATCCATCAAAGCCATCGCTTTTTCTAATGTTGAATTTCTATTCGCGGACGCCGACTTATTACCAAAACCAAAACCCTTAGATTTATCATTTTTCATTTTGGCGACTCCAACTCAACAGCCTCTAATAACATTAGAATTTCGTCAATCAGTGACTTGATTTCATCCACAGCTTCCTTGTTATGTTCTTCAAAAACAGATGTACCATCCGCAGTCGAGGGGTAAACCTGTCGAGAAATAATTTTACTTTTCAATGTTTTAACATTTTGTTCACTAATCGCTTCTTCGAGTCTTCGCAGCTGTTTGGTTCCCGCGATAGCCTTGTTTATCAGGACTCGATTCATCGGCACACCATCCGTGATGAGCTGGCGTTGCTCTATCATATCCATCATGGAGCCTGCGCCCCACACATCATATTTGGATGGAGATAGAACGGTCAAAACCAGGTCTGCCGCATAAATAGCCGCGGCTGTTTTCAACATATCCTGAGCCACACCATCAATCAAAATATAATCGCGTTCACTTTCTATCTCTGATATTTTTTTAATGAAATCCGTAGATTCCAAACTACAAACCTCCGGGTAACTAGAATTCTCTCCCGCTTCTTCTCTCCAGTTGCACGCCGATGTTTGCCCGTCAGTATCTATAATAATGACATTCGCCCCTCGCAGTTGCAGGCCTCTCGCGACATTTGTGCACAAAGTTGTTTTACCGGTACCGCCTTTAGGGTTTAAAAATGCAATTGTTTTTGCCATGTCTGTAAATCCTTAAAATAAGTAATAAAGTAGAGCAGGGGATTACCCCTGCTCATCATTAATTAATGAGTAAATTTATGCCCTTGCTCGATGCAGTTACCTAGCCAGGAACTTAAAAAGCTATTTAAGCTTTTTTTTAATTTCGGGTTCACCATGCCTGGCTCCGGATAAACAACATCATAAATAGGAGGCATAGCCTGCTGAAAACTTAAGGCTTCTGCTTCCCCTGTTTTTAAATTAAGCCTTATTTCCATATCAGGATCTGCACAAACATCACCGTTTTGAATATAGTTATGAGCCAATGCAATCTGTGCAACCGATTCATTTAAAGACAGACAATCAAAACTTAAATCCATAAAGGGTTTTGATCGACTTTTACTGTCTCCAATATTGTTTTTTAACAAATCAACAACACCTAATTTATCTAGTTTTTTAAAAATAGTTTCATGAATAGACATATTAACAATTCCTATAAATACCTCGTAAGCCCGGTATGCAGCCATTAGCGTATTTGCTAACTTAATAAAGATTATAACTAAATTAGTATTTTTTGTCTAGTAAAAAACAACTATAAATGAAAATAAATATATTCACGCATGCGTGATTGCACTGACATTGCTAATCACAATCCACCAGTACATAAGGGCAGGACGCCCGTTTTTGGGTGCAGGGATTGCACCGCAAAACGAATACCCAATCAATAAAAAGAACCATGTTTAACCAGGTTAAAAAAATAACAAATTTTTCAAAATTTACTTTTCTGGCAAACCTTGCGCGGCTTAAGATGTTGCTACAAAGTTATATGATTGTTCCGCGCTAAATGAAATGAAAGTTAATTTATATTACAGGATGTTTATAAAATACCGCATGGATGCGGTTCATTAGAAGTAAGGCATGGATGCCGCGCAGGGCTTTTGCGATGAGCAAAAGGGCGGAGCAGGGATAGCGCAGGGTAGGTGGTGAATCATGCAATAATTTATGGGGTAATGGTATTTTTCGAGTTTTAAAACAGAATGTTTATAAGTTATCCACAGAATTTAGCTTGTGTTATAAAGTGTTAAATAAAGTTAGTTAGTGTTAAGAGATGATTTTATTCGGAAAAACATAATAAAATCAATGTTTTATAAAAAGGAAGGTTCCTAATACCACGAATAATGGTTCCTAATACCACGAATAATGGTTCCTAATACCACGAAAGATGGTTCCTAAAACCACGAAGCTATTGACAAGGTTCCTAATACCACGAATAATAAATCGGGTTCCTAATACCACGAATATTAATGGAAAGAGTATGTCGTCAAATCAAATAGAAAATCAAAACCTCTTGATCCCTGAGCGATACCCCGAAAGGGATTTATTTATTTGCGATGTGGCTGATGCTGTCATCAAAGACATTATGCCCCAAATGGAACATCCCTTTTATTCGCTATCTAAAAAGCCTGAAATGAATGTTCGACGATATGAACATAATGGTAATTGGTTAGAAGTAATCCCTAGCTATAAGGGACTTGCAACAATATATGATAAGGACATTCTTATATTTGCTATATCCCAAATTATTGCAAAGTTAAATGCTGGTGAAGAAATAACAACTCAACATGTGAGAATAAATAGTCACGAGTTACTTAAATTTACTAATCGTGGCACATCTGGTCGTGATTATATGGCTTTATCTGATTCTCTAGATCGTTTGGCCGGTACTCGCATTAAAACAAACATATTGACGGGTGATGAAATTGAGACCAAAAACTTTGGGCTTATCAATGAATCAACCCTACATAGAAAAAATGGTCACGATGGACGTTTACTGTGGGTAGAACTTGAACTATCCAGTTGGGTTTTTCATGCCATTAAAGCAAATGAAGTTCTTACATTACACCGAGATTATTTTAGATTGCGAAAACCCATAGAGCGTAGAATCTATGAAGTAGGGCGTAAACATTGTGGTAAACAAGCTAAATGGTCGATCAGTCTTGGACTTCTCCACAAAAAAAGTGGTTCACAAAGCCTGCTAAAAAAATTTAGATTCACGATAAAAGACATTGTAAAAAACAACCATCTTCCAGACTATTATTTAGAACTCGATGAAAAAAAGGATCTTGTAACTTTTCTAAATCGTGAAAAATGGTGGGAAAACAATAAGCATGAAAAAGAATTTACTATATCGCCAACAACCTACGAAGAAGCCAAAAAATATACACCAGGGCAAGATGTGTATCACTTAGAACAATTATTTCGGAGCTGGATTAAGAACAAACCACCCGCAGATAATATAAATGCTGCTTTTATTGGTTTTTGTAAAAAAATGGCACACAAGAGCGATTATTAAGAAACAAACCAGTAATCGACACAAATAAGAATTAATCCGGCCACTTAAAAAATAATGCAAATGTCACTTTCACATGTATTGACAAGTTGAAAATTATAGTATTAAATTGTTACCAACATGATAAATGACAATTTAATGATACACGGAAAGTCTCAATACCCGATAATGCCAAGCATAAAAATGACATGCGAGAGCATTCGGGAAATCATGCAGGCTAAACAGGTTCACGAAATTGCTTCAATGGCTGAAGTAAACGCAGAATTCAGTAATTTAACACTGGTTCAAGCGAAACGTGATGAAAAAATTGTCTGGAATTTTCAGTTTGATTATTTAACGACTTCAGGTATTGAAAGCGCCATGTTGGTATCCCAACATAATAAACCCAGATTTTGGGTCAGCTTAGATACCGCAACTCGTGAAATAAGAAATCTGTTTCCGAATGTAAAAAATATCGCATTGGATTTTAACTCTTAGAGAGCTAAAACCAGCGGCAGGAAGCCCATAGGATTTTTTTTAGGACTTGGTAGCGATGCCAATAAACAACGAATGTTGTATGGATAGGATTAAATGAAAAAAATATTATATGTGTGTTTGTTAACGTTTGTTTTTTCAAATAGCGTATTTGCTAACAGCTATATGAAGTATGGTATAGCCGGTAATTTGGCTAATTTATCTGTAGAAGACCCAAATGGTGACACAGACAGCACCAACACATCCTATTTATCAGGTTTTGTGTTAACTCCCCTCAATAGAAATCAACCATCGGTAAGACTCTGGTATGAGCTATCTTACCGTTCATTTGATTTAGATCCATCCACTACAAATATAGGGCAAGAAGTTTCCAGCCTTTCGTTATCCGCAACCATTCAGAAAGGCTGGTCGTCAAAAATGGTTGATGCTTATTGGGTTGGCATTGGCGGTGAACTTAACCTTGATGATTATTCAAAAAGACTAACTGTAGATAGTGATGGGTTTATCAATCAACAATTTAATGACCGTAATGAAACTATCCTCGGCGTTCTTTTAAATGCTGGGTTTAATTTACCCAAAACATCCGGGGGCTATGTGTATGGATTCAATTTCAATTATCGCATGCCTATCGATGATGGGATTAACGGTATCAGCGCCAGTTTTTTTGTTATGTGGTAAATAGATCTGAAAACGAATTAAAGATTCAACTAATAAACTTTAAAGAGGGATTTAAAAAATGAAATTAAATAATATTCATGTGTTTGTTATCATAGCATTATTAACATCTGTCATTGGTTGCAGCGGAGGGGGAGGCGGAAGCTCTCCCACCGAAAGACCTGAAGGAAGAGTCGAAGGTAAAGCCGTAGATGCTATTTTGATTGATTCCACAATCAGAGCCTACGAATGGAAAGACGGCATAAAAATACCAGGTGTCATTGATGAAACAGTCACCGATTCTAATGGTGATTATTTTCTACTTCCTCGATATAAAGACGCATATTTTTTACTGGAGGCAACCAGTGGTTATTATATCGAAGAGGCAACTGGCACCCGGGTAAATCTTGCTGATGATCAAAAATTAACTGCCCTGGTTAGATTTGAATCTGGTAGTTCTATTGTAACCAATATCACACTTGCCACACACCAGGCAGTATGCCGGGCAGAATGGAGCGCCTTAACACAAGGCAATAATGATGCCGATGCCGTAGATTTATCAAATGATCTTTTTTCAGTTGTCACCGGTGTTCCAATTCGAGAAACAACACCATTAAACATCACCGATGGTAATAACGCTTCGCCTGTTGTCACAGCGGGCCTTCAATACGGTTTATATAGCGCCGCCTGGTCATCATTAAGTGAAAAAATGGCCGTGGCTAGTTCACTGGAACCGCATAAGCTAACCAGTACAACGAGTATCCATTTAGCACAAATTGCATGTAATGATATTCGTGCTGATGGTATGTTGGACGGTAAAGGCTATACACCGGCCACACCAGAAACAATCTCTCAATTATCGTTCGGCACAGTTGAATTAAAACCCGAAACATACAAAAATGAGCTGGCGCAGGAAATGCTTACAATTGCGGCATCATCTGTAAACAAAACAGGCTTAACGGCCAATGATTTTTTCAGTGTAGCAGACAGCTTATCGAAGATGGATTCGCCGTTATTTAATAATATAGCACCGGTTTCTGCTGATTTAACGGGGCCTGAAATTACATTAGATATCCCTGAAAACACTTTTATCAACAACACGAAATTGTTTGATTTTTCAGTTACCGACCCTCTCGGCATTAAAACATTGGATTACTATGTAAACGGTGATTTTATCGCATCGGGTACAGCTGGTGATACTGCGTTAAACATTGATACAACCGGCTATGCTGATGGGCTTTATGAAGTGAAGGTCATTGCATCAGATCCCGCAGATAATAGCAGTACGTTCACACGCAACTTTAATTTCTCGAATGACACCCCTATCGTAGAGTTAACAACATCATTACTAACGAATAACCAAACATACCTGGCTTCGGGCACATATCAAATATCAGGCTCACCGGTTAGCACAATCACTATTAATGGTGTTTCTGCGGAAATAGACACCGCTAATTTAACCTGGTCGGCCACTATCCCTTTATTAAGTGGTAACAACACTGTCACCATGAATATTACAGATGATATTGGGAATATTGGAAGTAATCAAAAAACAGTAGGTGTTGATTTAAATAAACCTGTAGTAAACGTTAATACTACACAAATAACATTCACAACATTTCAGGGACAATTAAATCTATGTACCAATGGAGTGTTAGATCAAGACACTGCAAGTGGCACACCAATTTGTTTAAGTACGGATAACGTATCTCTTAATGGAACAACTATTGCTGCAGGAATACAAAGTCAAGGATTTGCGTTGTTATCATACTCACCTGTAGACCCTCAAGCCGCTGGTGTGTTTACATCAACTTCTGACCTAACTATTGATTACAAATTTTCACAAGATGGTAATGTGAAAGTAGACTGGTCTCCCGTGCCAACTAATACCAATTGGGGTGCAACCTATTATTTCCCATTAGTTACAGAGTATCTTGGAGACACGTGGTATCAAATAAGTAATGAGACTAATAATAAAATTGAAATTCGTGTTACAGATTTAGCCGGTAACAGCCAGATTCAAGCATGGAATATTTTAATAGACGTCCTAATACCGAATATTACGGTTACTAGCAACACAAGCAATAAATCATTAATAACAAACACCGTTTTTGACAATCGATTTAGTGTTGACGGTCAGTTGATTAATGTTGAATATGAATTAAACAACCCATCAAGCACGGCATATTACATTTCAATGGATGATGCTCAAGCGCACGGTGTTTCTCACACTTACGAAAACAGAATCAGAAAAAATCGGAGCCGTTTAAATACAAACACTGAGTGGCGTACTCGATATATGATTTGCACTGTCTCAGGGGGACAATTTTATATAGTTACTTGCACTACTCAAGATGGGTATAGCTCGTTAACAAGCTACAATGACTATACTAATTCTATAGACTTCAATGTTGTAAATTTACCGGCAGCGGTTAACGGTGCATGGACTGACTATCAGCAAGAAATAATACCCACCTCAACAGGTCAGTGGGTACAGCAAGCCCCTTGTGCATATCGTATCACTGGGAATGACAAAATTGTTTGTTCGTCAGGTACTGCCGGCGGCATGAGAAACCTACTCGAAGTTCGAACATATGAAACAGCCGAATATGAACCTGGTTACCCTCGCAATGAATCAACTAATACGGTTGTGACCTCTGTAATGACAACAGAACGTGTTTCTGTGTTCAACGATTCTTTAGGTCAAGAAATTTCACCTGTTAGCACCTGGTACCGTGTACCGCCTAAAACCACGATTAAAATCATCAAATCTATAAGAACTCCGGTTATACAGCATTTTAATGACTTAAGTGTTATCGATGCTGGGTTTAGTAGTTACACCACTAAATCACTCGATTCATCAACAACATGGACGATTGACACTGACTTAGAAATCACTAGAGCTATTGACCCGGGCGATGTCGCATTATTGAGTTCTGTAACCCAATCGGTCGAAACATACGGTAACGGTACTGAAAGCTACACAGTAACTAGGTAATTATCGAAAAGGCAAAGCATCTGTTTTGCCTTTTTTTTGCATTAAATTCGGAAAAATTTATAAAGAATTGAAAATGACAATAGAAAAATTAGACCAGGTATCAATGCTGGAAAAATTAAGAATATCCAAAAGCTCGAAGTTAAAAGTCACGCCGGTAGATGGTAAGTGGCAAATTCAGCTTGAGCATGAGTCATCCCATAAGAATTATGTTTTAACAGATCCAAATTACAACATTAAGCTCTGGATCGATCCAGCCAGGGCGTTAAATTACGTAGATCAGAAGCTTCGTATACCTATTGAAAATTTACATATCGAAAGAGGAAAAATTAAATGAAAAATAAAAGTAACATGAATAAATTCATTTTTGCTTTATTTGCTGCATTGATATTAATCCAGCCAGAAATGGCCTGGGCGATTGAAGCAATTGGTGAGGGTGTTGATAAAGTCAAAACACAGTTACAGGCATGGGCAACCGGATTTATTATCATTGCTATTATTGTCTGGGGTTTAATCCAGAAATTTAATATGTTTAACGGTCGTTTTGCATGGGGATCGGGTGTTGCAATTGTTATTCTATCGATTGTTATTTTAAAAGCTGAATCGATAGTCACATTTTTTGCCTAAGCCATGGAAAAATACGCGCCCGATACACTCTATAAAGGGATGACACGGCCCGCCTTAAAAGCCGGGATGCCTTACTTATATGCGACTGCTTGTCTTCCTGTCTACGTAATTATGATTGCACTGACAGAGAGCCTGACGGTCATGATTGCACTGCCTTTTATAATGGTCGGAATCGGTACTGAAATTACCCGCCGGGATGTCCATCTTGTGGACATTTATTGGGCTAAGCTGAACCAGGCAAAAATGCATAATTTTGTCATTGGTTATTGGAAGGCACGAACATACAGGCCCGATTAATGCTAGGACTTAACACAAAAACGATCACTAATGCTCAACTGGCCGCAAAACATGAAGTCTCGGCATCAGAGCATATTCCATTTTCTTATCATTATGATAAGCATACGATTTGCAATCACGATGGCACCATGTTTCAGGTGATAAAACTGGAGGGCATTGCTTACGAGACAACGGATCGGGATACTATTATTCACGAGAAAGAATCTCGCAACATGTTACTTAGCACATACAGCGATGAATTCACCGGGATATACACTTATACAATTAGACGAGAAGAAAGCACTCGTCCCGAAGGAGAATATAAACCCGGTAGTTTTACTGAAGAGCTTAACGAGGCTTATTGTTCATTAAACAAAGAACGTAAAGCCTACATTAATGACCATTATATGGTCATTATGCGCCGCCCACATATCTCCGGGGCACGTGGCGGATTAATGAGATTAGTACAGGCATTAAGCAAGAAAGCATTTAATAACCAGGTCGATATCGAATACCTGGAACGCTGCGAACAATTGGGCCGTATTGTCGGCAGCGTTATTACCGGTATTAATTCATATACACCGAGATTACTCAGTGTGAATGAGATCGATGGTCATTATGTTTCAGGGCCTTTGGGTTTTTTATATCAGTTAATCAACCATCAAACATCCAAGATCGTATTACCTAAAATGGATTTATCCCACTATCTTACGGCCTGTCGAACTATATTCGGCCCCGAAGCGATAGAAATCCGTTACCCAACACACACCCGGTTTGCCGCTATAGTCTCGGTTAAAGAATACGGTAATCAAACCGATGCAGGGATGTTAGATCAATTACTACGTCTACCCATTGAAATAACATTAGCACAAAGCTTTTTATACGTGGACAAACAAAAAGCACTTGAATCCATTGACCGCGCCAGAAAATACATTAAACAATCAGACGATTTTGCTCAGTCTCAAGGACATGAATTAGAACAGGCGCTCGATGATCTACAGAGTGGGAAATTAGCCGTAGGTGAACATAGCTTAAATATACTGATATTTGCTGATTCACTTAAACAACTCAATAAAAATATCGACACGATTGCCGGTGAAATTCAAACCTTACATGGCATTATTGCTGTTCGTGAAGACACTAATCTCGAACATGCGTACTGGTCATTTCTGCCGGGTAATACGTCCTATATACATCGTGGATCGGAGATAACCACTCAAAATTTCGCCGGTTTTGCTTCATTTCATAATCAACCCGCCGGGCAGAAAGAGAATAATCATTGGGGGCCGTGCGTCAGTGTTCTCTCAACCAAGGCCGGAACACCGTATTTTTTTAATTTTCATCAGAATGATTTAGGACACACGCTGATCGCCGGTCCGAGTGGTCGAGGAAAAACATTATTAGTGTGCTTCTTGTTGGCACAAGCCATGAAATATAAACCGCGCATGATATATCTTGATTATCGTCGTGGCGCTGAAATATTCATTCGTTCTATTAATGGAAGCTACCACACGGTGTCGCCTCAAAATAAAACAGGCTGGAATCCATTATTATTGGACGATACACCGGAAAATCATGCATTTCTTGAAGATTGGTTATCGATGCTACTTACAACACATGACGATATTTTAAGTGCGGATGATCGGGATAAAATTAAAAAAGCGATTGACGGTAATTACAGCTTACCAAAAGAAAAGCGCCGACTTGAAATCATTAAGCCATTTTTAGGCGCGGGTAGTATTGGCTCACTGAGTCACCGGCTAACAGAATGGTGCGGTGATGGGAGTCGTGCTTATCTTTTTGATAACAACGAAGATTCTCTTGATATGAAAGCCGGCGTTTGCGGCTTTGACATGACTCATTTATTAGATGATGACATTGGGCGTACACCCGCTTTTGCTTATTTGTACCATCGCATTAAACAATCATTAGACGGATACCCCACCATTATTCCGATTGATGAAACCTGGGCATATTTTGATACTGAATACTTTAGCTTACGCTTAAAAGAAGAGCTAAAAATAACACGTCGCTTAAATGCTTTTTTTATCATGAGCACAAATGATGTCGCCGATGCGACTAAAACAGAAATCAGCAGCACTATTATTGCACAGACGGCTACTAATATATTTTTCGCAAATCATAAAGCTGATCCAGAAGAATACAAACAATTTGGATTAAGCGATAAAGAAATCGATCTTATAAAAACCGAAAATGAAAGCAATCGATATTTTCTGCTTAAACAAGGCAATCAGTCCGCTATGGTTCGTCTTGATTTATCTGGACTCGAACGCTTTATTCCTATTCTATCCTGTACCCAGGCCAATGCACTCAAACTTGAACAGATCATAAATAGAGTAGGTGATAACCCAGAATTATGGGTTCCATTATTAATCAATAATGATAAGGAAAAAACAATATGCGCCGCTTAATATTAACCTTCATATTATTATTAGTTTCCACACAATCGCCCGGACAGGGTCTTCCTACGTATGACTTTTTCAACCATGTTGAAAATATATTCAACACCATCGAAACAAAATTAATAGCCTTTAATACGAAGGTTAACAATATTTATGCGATTAGAAAAATCCGCAATCAGCTCATTCAAATACAGGAAGCCAAAAAAAGATTTAATCAGTTAAAGCGTCAATATGAGAGTCTTACCGGTAAATACGGTTACGGGAAATGGTTAAAGGGGCCAGCAAGATTAATCGATCGTCGTTACCGTCCTGAATCACAGGAAGAACTATTAAGACTGTTAAGACAAGGCGAATCAACAGGAGAGTACAGGAATGATCGGGATGCCTGGGTTAATGTGTATTTACCACCTGATCCCGAAAAAGGAAGATATAAATACAATTCACCAGAAGCACACCAACAACAAGCTTTAACCGATGATGCAATGGCGCTCGATTTAGAGAGCAATTATTTACTCTACGCAGATAGTGCCAAACGATTAAAAACAATGTCCGATATCGCTGGCAAAATCGATGAAACAGAAAATGTAAAAGAAGCCATAGACCTATTAAATGCCAATGTTCTTGCATTACATGCAACGACTGAAAAGTTGTTAACGCTTCAAAGCCGTATGGCGCACAGAGCTTCCGTACACGATACGGGCACCATGCTACAAAACAAAAACCGTCAGGAGTTTATGCAATGGTGATTCGTTTAATTATTATAAGTAGTTTTATTGGCTTAATTTCCTGTGCAACTCACCAGGATCTACTCGCTCCCCAAGAGACCGGAAGATTAAGTAATGTAAACCATCAGTGGCAAACAACCGACACCAGCAAGGACATTAAGGAAACCAAGTAATGGCTAACACAGCAGCTGAGGCAGCAAGAAACGATTTTTACAATCAACCCTCACAGGGTATCTTGCAGTCTATTGACAACAATATCGATGCCGCAGTGCAAATGTTCATTTTTGATGTTTTTAATCGACTTGTCATTGATTATCGAGCCGTGATCGTGAATCTAGCGATTGTTTCTATTTTGGTTTATGCATTTCAAATATACAAAGGCCGTGTAGGTTCGAGTATTGAAGAGGTTGCCGAACGTGTTTTCGTAATCTTTATTGTATTTGCACTGCTGTTTAATATGGGTTGGTTTATTCAATTCCTACACACGGTATTTATGCAATGGCCGGAAGAAATCATTCGATCTATTGTGAGCTCGATGAGCAGCGTTACAGTACAAAATACAAATCAAGATGCGATTAAGGGAACACTCGATGTCTACCTGGATCAGACATGGAAACTCGGTATGGAGACTGCCAATAGAGGCTCTATTACAAGTCCGTTTCCCTGGATAATGGCTTTTTGGATTATTACTATTGGCTTTCTACTCGCTGTTATTCCATTCGGGATGTCCGCGGTTGCCAGTGTTGCAACCGGGGTCTTACTGGCGATGACACCCTTGTTCTTAACCTTCCTGTTTTTTAAAAAAACAACCGGTTTTTTTGAATCATGGATACGCGCATTAATGACAATGATGTTCTTAAAAATACTGGCTTACACGGTCATGGTTTTGTCGTTATTTATATTGAAATCGCCAATGAGCGGTATGGTTCAAAAAGTTGGAATAGAAGGTGAATTTAAAATGTCCAATTACATGGCGTTTCTGGTGTCTGCTTTTGTGATATTTATGTTTTATCGCAATATCAGCGGTATGGCTGCGGGCCTGGGTTCTGGCTTTACTGTGCAAGCTAGTCGCGTAGCAGAATCGGGTTATGGCAAACTCAGAAGTATTGTTAAATAAGATACCAAAGCACATTGGGGAAAAAATGAAAAAAGATTACTACAACCTGGCCCATGAATGGCATGTCGATACAAAGGAAACGATACGGCTAGAGCGCAATCGCTTATATGTATTAACTGTATTTTTTGCCCTTGCAGTCGCCGCGCTAGCGATTGGTATATCTGTACTTTTACCACTAAAAGAAGTTGAGCATTATCTTTTTGAAAACAATACTGTCACCGGCGAGATCAAGCAAATAAAAGCCATGAAAGCAGGGGAGTTTAATGTTCAACAAGCCAATATCACTAAATATGTAGCCGATTATTTAGAGTTTCGTGAGGCGTACTATCCTGATGATATTCAGAAAAACTCTAAAAATGTTCTATTAATGTCAAGCGATCAAGTGGGACAAGAATATGTTACGTACATGACGAATGATAAAAAATCGCCTTACAATCGGTTAGAAAAAGGCGAGCATATCAATATCTATATAACCAGTATTAGCCATGTTAAACCGAACAAAAGCGTACTTGTTCATATGGAATCAAAGGAATACAAACTAGGCAAACCCAAACCCGTATTTAAACGCTGGCGGATAGTCATGGACTTTATCTGGACGGGCATTCCACCGGATAACAAATATATTTATTTTAATCCTGCTGGATTTAAAACTACTCGATACATTAAAAATCAAGAAATATCAACAGAGGTCGATGGACTATGAAAAAAATACTCATTATATTACTTTTTGTTGTAAATAACGTGTTAGCCGGTCAAAACCCGGTTTCCGTTGCTCAGGATCATCGGGTCAAAATTGTTCCCTATGATCAGAATAATATCGTTCAGCTTAAGTGCCATTACGATCTACAAACCATGATTGAGTATGCATCTCATGAAAGAATACTCAGCTATAACAGTGGGCAATCAACGTCGTGGGATATTACCCATTCACCATCCAGGCCATACCTCTTAAAAATACGCCCACTTGCTAAAAGCGCTGACACCAATCTTACCGTTGTAACTGATAAACGTATTTACTTATATGAATTAAAAGCGCGTGAACAATGGAACATGCGGAGCAAGGATATTACTTTTATAGTGCGTTATCGTTATCCAAATGAAATACGCAAAGTTATGGAGGGCAGGGCATTAGCAGCATTAAAACAGGAAGAAAACGAAGAACAACAACAACGCGCTAATGCGTCTAAAAAAGATGCATCTAAAATAAATCCTTCCGAATTAAATATGGAATATTCCTTCGGTGGCGACAAATCAATCGCACCGATAACCGTATTTGATGATGGTACTTTCACTTATTTTAAATTCGACAAGAATTCGGATATACCTGCCATTTACCTGGTTGATGATGACAGATCAGAATCGATGGTCAATAGGCACATGGAAGGCCCTTATATGGTGGTTGAGCAACTTGGAGACCGATTCACACTGCGCAGCGGCAAACACACGACTACGGTTCTCCGGGGCCGAAAAGCCGTGAGTTCAGAAAAAATTGTAAATGAAGAGACTGACACAACGCCAAGGTGGTGGTAGTAATGGAAAATCAAACTTCAAACACTGATACCGATATACAACAACGAGATATGCCTTCGGTAACAAAGAATAATAGGCTTGCCAAACCCCTGGCACTCGGTGTTGTTGTAATTTCTTTAGGCGCATTAGCGTTAAATATGGAAAATTCTGGTAGTTCAGATATTACACCTGACGCCAGCGAAGATCTAAATTACGGTACAGGCATTACTGGTCTTCCAGATCAAAACACGGAAAGCGTAAACAAGGACACGATACCTTCCGGGTATAAGCGCAACCAGAAAGGAAACATAACTAACAATTTTTTCATCACTGATAATTCGAGTGTGAAAAACGGTAGCTCAGATAAAATTCGTGGAATACCCAATAAAAAAAGCACATCGATTAAACCATCAGCAGAACAAAGCCATGATGAAACACAGGTTGCTAGCCTTCAACGTAAAATTAAAGCGTTGAAAGACCAGCAAAAATGGGAGCGTCGAGCAAAAGCAAAAACCACCATGTTTGAGGCAGGCGGTGGTAATAGTCCTCGCACAAAAACTCAAGGGACTGGTGATAGTGAATTGGATCAGCTACTGGCTCAGGAAAGTCAATTACGGCAACAACTTACTTCAATGGAAGGCGGTCAAATACCGGGGTTTATGGCAGGCGCTCAAGCGGGTCCATCGAATGTAAATGGCAATACTCAATTTGGTAACCAGGTTAAATCACAAATTGTAGAATCAGCCATAGCAATGCCTATGGGTGATTTAGAATATAAGATTGCCCAGGGAAAAATGATTCCCTGCACATTGGAAAATGCCGTTGATTCGAGCATACCCGGCATGGTGCGCTGTGTAGTTTCTCGCAATGTTTATGGTGAAACCGGGCGTAATATCTTAATACCTCGTGGCGCTACCGTTGTAGGACAATACAATTCAGCCATTAAACAGGGTCAATATAGAATTTACACCATGTGGACACGGATTATTACCAGCACTTACGATATTAATATCGGCTCACCGGGATCAGACGGTTTGGGCCGCGCGGGCAATGCGGGAGAGGTTGACACGCATTTCTGGAAAAAATTTGGCAATGCCACTTTGCTAAGCCTTATTGGTGCTGGCGCTGCGAATTATGGCGTAAAAGGTGAAGACAGATACAATTCTTCAAGCGCGTATCGTCAATCTATTGCAGGGCAATTTTCGCAACAAGCAAACGATAGTTTACAGGATGGTTCTAAAATCCCGGATACCATTCATAAAGACCAGGGCGAGAAAATAACGATCATGGCCGCAAAAGATTTAGATTTTAGTTTGTTGATGCATCAACAAGCCGCCCGTTTATGAGTGTTGTCGCACTTAATCATTTCCTTAATCCTCTGCAATCACTTTTAGCGGACGCAGATATTAATGAATTAATTATCAATAAACCTAATGAAGTCTGGATTGAAAAAAAAGGTGTTTTTGAAAAAACACTAAAGCCGGAACTGGATTTTAATCATTTAATGCAGTTGGTGGAATTAATTGCTGAAAACACCAAGCAAACGATTAGTGAAACCAAGCCGCTTTTAGCGGCGACACTGCCCGATGGTTATCGTGTCCAGTGTGTAATTCCCCCGGCCTGCCCTAAAGACCAGGTTATTATTGCGATACGCAGACAAACGACAATGAGTCTGTCATTGGATGATTATGTTAAAACAGGCGCTTTTAACACTATAAACGACTCACAAACATCATCCATACATGCCGGACTTGCAAAGCTATACGAACAAAAAAAATATCCAGAATTTCTAAAACAGGTTATTAAAAATAAAATAACATTTATCGTAAGCGGCGGAACATCAACAGGTAAAACAACATTTATTAATGCTTGTTTGGGAGAAATACCCTGTAACGAAAGATTAATTATTATTGAAGATGCACGAGAATTATTTCCTTCGCATGAAAATATAGCTCATTTAATGTACTCGAAAGGCAACCAGGGTGTGTCCACTGCCACACCACAGGAACTACTCGAATGCTCTTTACGCCTAAGGCCTGATCGTGTAATTCTGGGAGAGTTACGTGGCTCAGAGGCGTATACGTTTCTACGTGCGATCAATACTGGCCACGAGGGGAGTATTAGCAGTATTCATGCTGATTCGCCTGAACTTGCGTATGAGCAAATTGCATTAATGGTTATGCAAAACGGGCTTGGCCTCGAACGCGCAGAAATCGTTAAATATATAAAAGGTATTATCCCAATAGTTGTACAACTTAAGCGCAACGCCAAAGGCATGCGTTATATATCGGAGATTACTTATGACCGAATCAATTAAAAAAATTAAAGAAAATTTTTCTAATGGGATAATGTATTTTGAAAAATTCACGCCGATAATTACAAGTGTGATTTTTGCAATCATTGCATTAGTTTATATATGGTCACTCCTGTTCAGTATTTTTATAGGTTCCGAGTTAAAGCCTTACGAAGTTTCACCGATATATGCTTTGTATTTTTTATCCAGTGATAATGCCCAGATTCAGGAAAGCCTGATCTTTTCGGGTGGAATTATCTTGTTGATTGCTGTGGGTTTAGTGGCTATGTCCGCTCGGCAGAAATATCTATCGAGTTTATTTGGTGATGCGCATTGGGCCACTGAATTTGAGATCAAACAAGCAGGACTCCGGGCACGTGATGGCATTATTTTAGGTAAAACGGGTATCTTTAATCAAAAGTATTTAATTTCAGATGGCCCGCATAATATCGCGATTGTTGCGCCACCCAGGGCTGGTAAAGGTGTGGGTTATGTCATCCCAAATAACCTTAACTGGAAGGGGTCGATTATCACGCTTGATATTAGAGGACAGGCATATCGTGAAACTTCTGGATTTAGAGCCAAATACAGTGATGTTTATAAGCTTGATTTTCTTAACCCTGAAGGACACACACACCATTACAACCCGTTAGGATTTGTTGACAAAGAAAACAAAATTACTCGGATTGATGGGATCGATAAGATAACAAAAAAATTATGGCCACCTGAAACTGATAAAGGCGAAATCTGGCAACCAGAAGCCAGAACATTATTTACCTCATTGGCTTTATTGCTTATCGATTTAAAATCCACCCGGTTTACCCTGGGTGAAATTAATCGTTTGATTCTGGAAACTGTGGATTTCGACGAATACTTAACGAGTATCATTGAAACATACAATGACCAACTAGATCCTATTTGCATTAGAGGTATCAATGGATTTTTACAAAAGGCACCTAAAGAACAGTCAGGGGTGCTGAGTTCAATAAAAGCCGGGCTTGAGTTGTGGAATAATCCACTCATCGATGCCGCAACCTCATCTAATGATATTGATATATATGCTTTAAAACAAAAAAGAATTTCAGTTTATATAACGACAGCTTTTGATGATATCGAACGTTTAGGCAAGCTTATATCACTTTTTTTTGAACAGGTTATAAGCATATCAACAGAACACGAGCCTGATGAAAATGAAAACCATATGTTATTGCTTATGATGGACGAATTCTCACTTTTACCTAAAATGCGTTCAATCGAAAAAGGCGTTTCTTTTTTATCCGGTTACAACGTCATAACCATGCCCATTATTCAATCACTGACTCAATTGGAAAGTGTTTACGGACGTTCTGAGGCCGATACATTTCTGCAGACATTCAAATACCGAATATTCTTTGCTCAGAATGATGGCAAAGCGGCTCAAAAAATATCCACCGATCTTGGCCCTGTCACTAAAAAGAATTATAGCCATAGTTTACAAGGCATGGCCGCATCGGGCGGCTCTACTAATCAAAGTTATATGAAATCAGACTTAATGAGCGCCAATCACGTAATGCGGCTCGACAAAAAGAAAGGTGTTTTATTAATTGAGGCCTCAGCACCTGTTCTTTTTAATAAAATAGTCTGGTATAAAACCAAAATATTTAAAGACCGGGAAACAGCCCCCGCAGCCTTACCTAACACCCATTTAAACGAGTATATGCAAAGCTTAAAAACACCGGCCATGAATATAAAACTGAAGCCGTCAAAATCTAAAGATCAATCAGACGATAATATACCACCCGATGTAAGCGATGAAGAATTTGCATCTATGGTGGCCGATTCAATTGGAGAATTTTAATGACCGATAATAATATCGAAAATAGAAAAAAACGTGACGTAGACATTAAGGCGAGTTTTGCACTTGATGATATTAAATTCTCAGATAAAGACGAAGCAATGTTTAAAATGTTTGATGATAAAGGCTGGTCTACAGAACAGTGTATTGAATACATTAGAAAATCAGCAAAGCAAGACAAATAAACATAAAGGTTTGTATTAACCTGTAAATGAATATATTACGAGGGATTGGGATGGATAATAACGAGCAAAGCACTTATAAAGGCAATACAACGCTAAAGAACAAGCTTAATATTGTTGATAAAAACGAGCTGGAAAGCGTGGACAGATTGATGTCTCGTGCGAGAGCGCGACACGGATTACCGGCAGGGCGCTTTGACAAAGCGCATTTACAGGCCATCCATAATCATTTATTTCAAGATGTTTATGAGTGGGCCGGGGAGTTGAGAACTAAGGATCTTTGGAAAGACAACACTCATTTTGTCAAACCAGAACGCACAGAGGGTACGCTCGATCATGTCTTTTCACTGCTCAAAGAGTCGAACCATCTTAAAGGCATTAATCATTATGAGTTTACAGATAAAGCGGCACGTTATTACTCTCGAATGAACGAAGTTCAGCCATTTCGAGAAGGTAATGGCCGTGTTCAACGGGCTTTTTTCAGTCAAATGGCCAGAGAAGCAGGATATAAAATAGAATGGGATAAGTTTGACCTCGATCGATGGAAAGAAGCCAACCATGAAGCTGCCCAGGGCAATGATCGTATTATGGTTAAATTGTTTCGTTCTGCAACAAAGTCGTTAGAACAAACTCCGGAAAGAAAGCAACAACAATTGACCAGTGCTTATCTTAAGCTCCCTAAAAATCAAGCCATCAGGCTTTATCCTGAACTCAATGATATCTACAAAGTTAAAAATGCCGCACATGAAATGGCTGCAAAGCAATTAGGCGCTGATCATGAAAAAATACCGATAGTCGTTAATAGGGTCGTTGCCAAATCAATTCATGAAGTTAGCCAGGGAAGAACTTTAAATGTTGGTAATAACATATCAAAATTTAAATCGGACGGCATGGAAATGGGTTCCTAGTCTATGATTAATTCAGAGATATTAAAAATTGAAAATAATATCAGTGATATTGAATCAGAATGTATCTATGTTTTGATATGCGGGACTGAATATAAATCACAATTTCATCTCGATATATTCAAATATGAAATACAGGTTACTCCATTATGTTTAATCAAGCGTATAGGTAAAAATATATTCAGACATAATATCGATAAAGTTCCAGCTGATGTATATACAGCTTTCGATATCGAAATACGTAAAGATGATATGAAAACGAAACTCTTTCATTGGGATATTATATTACCTAAAGAAATAAGAGGTAATGGGATTCGCAGTTCTGTATTAATCATCTTCATGAGTGCCCAAGTATTTTAGAATTCAGGGGGTACTGTGCTCAAGTTAGAGGTGATAATATTGGTTAGTGTCAGGAAAATAATAAGGAAAAACAATGAATATTGACATTATTAATAATGAAGATGGGATTTCATCATACTATATAAATGGTGCTGAAATTAGGAAACCAGTTAAATTAATTAAACCCGTAACAACAAAAGATGGAAGTTTAATTGTTGCAGTGTCTGAGAGTGGTTTAATGGGTAGAAGACATATATTTGAAAGTAGTGATGTTGAAAATATATTATTTGACGAATCTATACATGTGCCTGATTGGTTACAAAAAATTTAAAAACAGGAAATTCTTATGAGTGATATAAATATTAATGAATTTTTTATTGACAATATCAATAAAGATGGAATTTACGTTTATGCCATTAAATGTATTTTATTTGCAGAAGAGCGTGAACTTGAAGAATGCGTATTTCTTGAGCGATGGGATGGTGCAGTAGATATACTTATGGCTATTTTTAATCATAAAAATTGCAAAACAATGATAAATGGCAGCCATATTAAAGACTTTACTTATAAAGATTATACTGGTCTTTATGCGTATTATAAGTATTTAAAATATGAAAAATCATGTGAGTGGTGGGGATCTAAATCTATATATAGAGACTCACTTAGTACAAATCAATTAATGCATCAAGGGTATTTATAATCATACAAGGGTTAATATAAAATGAAAACAAAAGAACAAGTTATAAATCTAATAGACGGTAATATTATGGATGGTAATAATGATGATTTGCGCTCAGAAAGAGATAAGTTATTAGAGTTAATACAAAATATTGATTTAGAGAGAGATGACTATAGGCGTTCAGTACAGGCATTAACAACTGCAAGAATGACTATTAATAAATTAAAGTTAGGAAAAAGTGTTAATCCCATCAGTTATTTGTGGACTGCTGGAATTAATTATACCTTCGATCCATCGCATTATGGTAAAGAGTAGGATATTGGAATAAATCGAGGATAAATTAATGAGTGAGAATAATACCAAACCCGATCATGTTTTAACTTTATTGTTGATTTTGATAACCTTAATGCCAATAATTGCTCTATTAATTGGTTATTTTAATGGTTTCGAAACCAATGCGGATAAGACTATAGATAATATTATTTCAAAAATATTTATTCTTCCATTATTAATATTTCCACTTGCTGGACTGTTACTTTTAATTAAAAAAAGTAGAAGCAAAACAAAAAAATAACGAGACATAGGAGTAAATATAAAATGAAAAAAAATATACTATCAATAAGCCTGATAGCATTAGGATTAGCATTAATAATTTATTCATTAGGTGGCGGGTGGTCAGATGTAATGAGTTTTATAACTAACACCTCAAACGATCCACACTTGAGAACGGAGAATTATCTGCATATGCCAACGACATATTTACTGGGTATGCCTTTATTGGGGGCTATTGTAATGTGTTTGGGCGTTTATTTATCAGGGTATAGAATTACAATTCAATCTAAGTCATAACCCATATAAGTCATTTCTTGTTATCGACCGATTTCGACCGAAATCAGTCGATAGAAAATAATTTTTTATGGACAAACTAAGTAAGCTCCCAAGACGGCCTACGTAACAGCTAAAAGCGTTCACCGGTACATAACTCAGTAAAATACGCTTTATAACGCCCACTATGCACCAAAACCCCTTATTTTGTGTAAGATAGACCCTGAACCGCGAGTTGGCCGAAAGCTTTCTTGCAGTAGATGAAACTACGCCTTACCCATGAACTGGAGAGAAACCATGCCTACTGTATACCCTGTGTACTCAACTTTATTTTCCACCCTTTATGACGAACAAGAGCCCATTGGCTCATTAGGCCGTGGCACGCATTATTCAGTCCTAAGGTCTGTCGAATGGCTTGATGTGACTAGAACGCCTGTCAACCCGCCACAGATACATGACTTCACCGTGATATGGGATGAAGACCACGATACCCGAGTGATGGAAGCCATTGAAAAAATTTACATGGCCGGCTTGATGTCGCCCGTTCAGTTTATTGGTGAACGCAAAGGCACTCTAACAGTGATCGTAGCGGCCAGATATTATTTTTCGGATACCCCAGAAACATTAGAAGCATATGAACGAGCGATTTCGGAGATAACTCGAAGTCTGGCAGACGCATGGCCTGTTGCTATTGGTATCTTTGATCGTTCATCACCAATTGAAACACCGTATGCCCCACCTATAGATCATCAATTTGAGCCAGAAGCCATCATAAATGCACCACGCCATAACGTAATAACATATCTAAGAAATATTGACTCCTTATGGAGCTTAGGCACAAAAGATTACCAAAATGGTATGGCTTTATTTTATGAAAGGCCTGAAATGCCACCCATACCCTAATTCAATTAATTATTTTCTGACTGATACAAAACCCCTCATTTTGTATCATTTTCCGTTTTCGCCCTCTTCTCGACAGACCTTTCCATTGTTTAAATTATCGTTTCATTTTAGCCTATAAAAATAGGCTTTTTTGAAACGCGCAGCCAGGCGTTGGACGAGCGCCCGGATCTCACCAGGTTTCTGCAGGATTTATGGCCAGCGGGGGAAACCCGATTTAGGCACTACATAATGATGATAAATACTATTATTTCAAGTATTTTGTATCATTTATGATTTAGGTGCGCTATAATAAACCCATCAAAGCAATTAATAAAAAGGCCATAACCATGCTAGAACTGATACACGCTGAAATGGATAAAATGGACGAACCCGATGTGCATAGCGCAGTGACCCTTGTGAGCCAGGCAACCGGCGAGAGCGAAGCGGATTTACTGAAAGTCTATGATCAACAATATTCTTAGTGAGAAATATTGATAAAACCTAATAGGTGAAAACAATGAGATTAGATGACCAATATGAAAACACAAGCGTCCAGGATGTGATTGACCGGCTGATGGAAATTGAGGATAAGTCGCAGCCATTTAATGTTTGTGTAATAGGTGCGGATGGATTTGATTTGGATATTGATGCCGGTGAAATCACGGAACTGGCTGACAGAGAGGGTGACGTTGCGGGTGTTCTTTTGTCTATCGTGCTCGATAAGTCGGCGGATGACGCTCGTTAGGTAAATAAGGTGGATCAATGTCATTAAAAAATAATTATCAGAAATCTCCCGTTCCAGAAGGCTTCGATCAGCCATGTGCTTTTCGATATCCAGATGGTGAAACTATTCTCGATTTTGTAAGTCACGAGCGCCGTGATTTTGCCAGCGAAATAATGGATATAGAGATAGAGTGGCCATGGATGGAAGGGTATAAACCTACTGAGCAGGATTGGTTAAATATCGGTTTTCTGCCTTTACAGGCATGATAGGAAAAGAATCGATGAAAACACTAAAAATATTACTATTTCTACCCTTTCTGTTTATTTTCTGTGCTGGGCTAACACCATTACTATTGTTAACCCACGAGTTTATCTTTAATAATGGCGAGCCTGTAATTATTCCTGTATTAGCGCTCAAATATGGTTTTGATTCAATTTACACTTTTATTTCTGTAAGTCTTTTAGGTAGCATTATTGCGCTTATCGCTTATCGATTATTTTTGTATGAAAAAATAATGGATTAATATATTTTGGTAGCCGCTTTTGATATAAAAATATTAAGTAATTGCAAAAACGAGAGCCTGAATATTTATTATTCTGAGTAATATATGAATCAAGCATTAGCAAAAAAAAATACCCATATACATCATAATGGATACTTGGGTGACTTAATTCTGCCGGGGATTGATTGGGCTTACTTCAAAAAAAGGCGTAGAGGCACACTCGAACAGGCAAAGGATTTACCGGATTATTTGCTTTTACCGGAAATTGAGAAATTATTAAGCGTGACCAAAAACGATACCCATCACTTTTTAATCAATACCTTGTTTCATACGGGCGCGCGTATTTCAGAGGTGTTATTGTTAACCAGGGAATGCTTTCATTTTGGAGAGCACAACGCAGAGGTCTTTATTCCGACATTAAAGCAACGTAAGGGCAGGCCTTCTAAAAGCAAGAAAAAACCCGCACGCCGCGTATTACCACTGTTAGACGGTGAATACATCGATGAGGCACTGCGGTATTTTGCCACTAATAAGGGTGGCAAATCAGACTTTCTATTTACCATCACAAGGAACACAGCCAATCGCTGGGTTAAACAGGCAGTCGCAAAGGTGATAAATAACAAGGATGTCTTATTTGATGATGAGGATAAGGATTCAGCTATTTCGCCCCATACTTTTAGACATAGCTTTGCTGTGAATGCAGTGTTGCACTGGATACCCTTGCCAGTATTACAAGCCGCATTAGGGCATGAATACCGTGAAAATACGGAGATATATACACAAGTGTTTCAGGCGGAAACGGCTCATTTTTGGAGTCGAGTTTCGTATAAATCATGATGGGACGGATCAGTTATAAATCTGGATTAATTTAAAAACTGGAGAATATTCGATGAGTTTTTCTAAAATTTGTATCGATGATAAAGAATCAGAACAGCTACGCAGGTTTGTAATTGATCTTAATGAAATTGCTATCAGGCTTGGTACTACTCTTGATGATCATGGTCTTGAACTTCATGATTTCGATGGAAAAGATACCGTGGGTCTAGGGTTTGAAGATGAAGTATTAGCAGATAATTTCATACGTGAGGTTAGGGATAAGCTTGTTTATGTAAGAAATCATCCAGATCTAAATGGTCAATATAAATTTTCAACCTGGAAAACCTATATTAAATCAGCTTGTTTATGGGATGTATTTTTAACTTTAGGTGACTCTTACAGTATTCAAGAAGATTGTCAGGCATAAAGCCTTAACCCAATTTAAAATAAATACTTATTGATATATAATAAGTAGAAATTATTTTCAATTTTTAATGAAAAGCCATTGGCTTTTAACTTAGGCGTTTATATTTTTAAAAGATTGTCTGCTTCAGATGACGGCAGACAGTATTTTTTTAATGCGCCATTAGGTTGTAAATAAATCTAGAATAAACAGCTAAAGTTTACAACCTGAGGCTTTTATTGTAATTACTATAAATATGATATGTGTTATCTCCTAAAAAAGTTTACAGGAAATAATTTCATTTATAAACTGTTAGAGTTTTTAAGGATAAGATATGAATGTATCAGAACTATTTGAATTAACACACTGGATAACCCTAGAAATAGAAAATAAACAGATAGCTAAAAAGTATCAAGCTCTACAAACCATTCTCCATACACATTCTCAACCAAACCAACAAAAGGTACCTTTCGAATCACAAAAAGAAGAATTAATTGATAGTTTATCAAAAGTCCCATTAGGTCAGCTCACTAGAGATCAATTAGATTTTCTTCATCATTTAGGAATTTCTGACTATGTAGGAGAAAAAGGCGTTGAATTTGTTAATGATACTTTATATATAAATGTTATAGATGTAGCAACATCCGCACAGAATATTGCACAAGTAATACAAGAAATAAACGGAGGTGTTGGTAAATCTACCCAATTAAAAAGTGGTTTAACAGGCTGTGTTACTGAAGAGGAATATGAAACTGATCACGAAATTTTAATGCGTGTTAGTTTTACAGGTAATGCTTTAATGTCTAACGTAACCGACTTTAAAAACTGGGGAAGCACCTGGTATGATATAGGTCGTGGCATTGCCATGGTTCATAATGCATCGCCCGAGGAAGTGAAGGTAGTAGGCGCGACTAAAGGCTCAATTATCATAGAGCTGGCTGTCATAGCGAGTATAGCAACTACCACGAGTGTTATAATATTATCAGCACTCAAAGTAGCTGAAAAAGTACAAAGTATGATGATACAAGCAGAAGTATTGCGCGGGCTTAAATTAAAAAACGGCAAACTCGCTAATGAATTAGAAAAAGAAGCTCAAATCGAGAAGAAAGCAGGTATCGACGAAATAACTGCCGAAGTTATCAAAACACTAAAAATCAAAACAAAGGAAGAAGGTGACAAAAAAGTTGCACTTGGTTCTTCGGTTAAAAAACTTGTAGATTTTATAGAGAAGGGAGGTATTGTTGACTTCATAATACCCGAAGATAAAGAAGGCGAAGAAAATAAGAACGAGGAACTTAGAATTGCATTTCAGGAAATTAGAAAACTTGAGAAAAAACTGGCTTTAATTGAATATGACGTCACCTCACAAAACAGTTAAATCACTATACATAACCGGACATTAAAAAATGATAATTGATAAAGATGAACTGCTTACACAAGTAACTGATTACCGATATTTTCGGGCTGATGATATAGTTAGAATAGAAATACATGAATTTATAATTTATAATTGGTAATGGTGAAAGGTTTCTTGCTGTACCAGTTCATGCCATTGGCGGTTTAACCAAAAATTTAGAACTTCATATCAAACGCGATACAAGAGAAAAAGCTTTAGAAGATTTAATCAACGCATTGCAAAATTTACCTAAAGATGAAATATTACCAAAATAAAAGCATATAAAAATCAATAAGTTATGTGCATAATGTATCTTATGTTAATACGCATACCACATATGTCTATGTCCATTCTGTAAATATAGAAAGGACATAAGAAGTTATGGGTTTTTGACCCGTGTTAATATATTTGTATGGTTTTTATAAATGATGAAAGTAATGATACGTGTAGCTTGTTAAAGCATACATTGCTAATAAATTTGGGACAATAAACTCCCATATAAAACCTATAAATTTCCAATTGTATATTATAGATTCAGACTTTTCATGAATGACGTCTACCATGTCTCTTGGCGCTGGTGGAATTAATTCACTTGGATCAACTTTTAGCGCTGCCTTTCTACGAGCGTTTTTTTCATTCTTACCGTTTGATATTAGTGCGGTGACCCAAAAAGCGATTGTACGATAAAGAAGTAGTGAAAATAGTAGTATGCCTATATGAATAGTTTGGGGTGGATCAAGGGAAATACCTAAACCTAAGGCATTTACTTTTCCGAAAGTGACTTTAACTTCGGGTGATATGAGTACCATTAATACAGAAATTAAAAGTATATGATTTCTATGCTTTAAAGCAGATTCACTTAAAGGACCTATGTATGTGTAAGTCCAACTTTGTATTTGATCAATATAATCTTTAATCATATTTTTATGTGTTTAACGCCTTGCTGAGAAGCGTTTTTTTTACGTCCCTTAGTTAATTGTTATATCATTTTTTGCGATTACCAAACAGCTTAATCCAAAGAGCAAAGCCTCTTTGCTGTAACCTGTACTCACCCATTTTAGAAGGGTTTTTTAAGATTATTTTTCTTGCTGTTAAGGCTTGTAATGCATCAGTTATCGTTTGGTCTTTTCCTGTAAACTTGTCGCGAATTTCACTCTTTTTTATCCATGAATTCATGCTTTCAGCCATTATTTGTAATACTAGCCTATATTCGTCGGATTTTATTTTGTCATGAAAAGCGCTGGCGTAGTATCTATCCCCAATTGCATCTATTGCGCCACCTTTAGATAGCGCTCCGGAAAGTACGTCTTCATCAGATATTTCACCATCATCATTAAACTGAAAAGCAGAATATGCAAATTGCTGAATGAAATGAGGATAACCTTCAGACAATGTCGATATGCGTTTTTTTGCATCTTCTGTAACTGTGGTTTGCTCTGTATTTATTAAATTGCCTTGTTCAAGTCCTTTTTCAACAACATATTCTCTGTCCATTGGGTTTAATTCTGCTATTTTTAATTGAGTAAATATACGAACAGAAGATTCATGTGAGCAAGATAGTTTTTCTACTACATCAGGCAAGCCTGCAACTACAAACATTACATTGTCACAGCCATGTTGTTGAAGGAGTTCAGTTACAGTTTTAAAAAAATAACCAATTCTTAGGTCATCACATGCGTTGTCAACTTCATCAAAGAGAAATAAAATACCATCTTTTTTTTCTTCGTCATATTCTGGTTTGATTAGGCGTTTACATGTTTCAGACAGTGAGTATGCGAAATCATTAATTAAAATGTCTGAGTTAGAATCCTTTTCTGCTTCATTAATACCTGAATCCAGGACTCTGATTCTTTGGACGAAGCCCCATGTTTGGGCTAAAAAGGTTCTTATTATTTCTAGCTTGCCAACTTCTCTAGAAATATTTCTTTCAATTAACTTTATTAGAGTAACAAGATCGGTCTTATCAGATATAACTATATTAATAGCGACAAAGTTGAATGTTATTTTATCAAAGCTTTTAATGTTCCCAATAGCAGTACTTTTTAGCATCATCATTAATGATGACTTACCAATACCCCTTTCCCCAGTAATAAGGAAATTTGCGCTATGACCATGTTTTGTTTGATTAAGGCCTTTATCAAGGGAATCTATTTCATCATACCTGCCTGCGAACATTGCTGTTGGCGCAGGGTTGTTTGGTTTAAAAGGATTTATTTTTAACATATGAGTTGCCTATATCCGGGAGTAAAACAAGAATTAATAAAATGAATCTGATTATTGTCATTTATTATTTCGTTCTGCGAGTTGATCTATAAAATCCACCGCTTCCATATAGCGTGTTGCTTCATCTAAAGATTTAAACAAACATGGTTTGCATGTTTTTGTTTTACTGTAAATTGGCCTGACCGGGCTTCGATCAATAAACATCTGCCCAGGGCAATACTCTTCATAAAATGACAATGATCTTGTAGCAGTCTTTCCTGACATTGAGAAACGGCTCATAAGGAGTGGCCTTCCAATTTCACCGTTTATCAATAAATTAGCCTCAATAAACAACAATCTTAATTTTTCTGTTTTTTTAAGTTCCATTGTTAAATTCTAACAAACATTCATATTTCTACATAATCACAAGGGGCTATTTGACTATGGTCAAATAACCCCTTATTATGTGACTGTTCATTATATTTATGCTCATGATGTTTTATCTGGAGAATGAAATGAAAAACCATACCGTTTATTTCTTATGTTTATTAATTATCAATGCAATTTCTTTTTCTGTGCAAGCTGAGCCTGGCAATAAGGTTCTTATCACGGCGGAAATCAAATCACATATGTTAATTTATTTCCCACTACCTAATCCCCGCCCTATTACTCTACGTATTGTTAGTGGAAATTTTAAAAATTGTGATATTAGCGGCCTGATTATTGACAGTATCGATTACAAAGCACTCTACTCGCGTCTGGGAAATAGGAATATCCAACCTACTACTAGAGATATTTCATATGATCTGAATATTACAAGCCGAGCATGTTCAGGGGTAGAAACCATTGTCCATGGCCATGGCCATTTAATGTTTAGTGCTGTTCCAAACCGAGACAGATCACCCCGCTATCAAACCATCAAGCGCAAACACAAAGTTATCATATTATTTGAGAGCCAGTCACTGGCAGAGAGGTAATAACATGGCTAATAAATATACATTACCAACCGATTCAGATGTAGATGAGGCATCAATTGACGGATATACCGATGGATTTATTAATAAAGATAAGGCTGCTAACAAGTACATTGGACGTGATGTCCTCTACTCAGCGTATATTAAAGCAAAATCCGAAGGTGCAACAGACAGAATGAAAGTAAAAAACCGCCGTATTAAGAATGTTTTTTCTAATGAATCAGAAGATTGAATTTTAGCAAGATTATTGATATGCAAATGAAAGACCGTTTTTTAGATGCTGTCACCACTGGCAAACTTGGACATACTGATAGTTCTGGTATCGTGGTTAATATAAAGGAATTTAAGGCGTATTTTAATGATATTCAATCAGATTACATTAACTCCTTCCTACCAGCTGCAACTATTGAACCTGGACGATCACAAATAACCCGTACAAAATATATTTTCCGTATCCGTAAAGGTGTTTATCGGATTCATCCAGATGTTGTTAAAGAGTATTTAGTAAAAAAACACCTAACATAGTAGAACATCTTAATTTAAATCTACTATTTCTATTCCTTTACTGCTGAAGAATTCCTTTACTGATTCACGCACATTTTTATGCGTATTTTCCTGCTGAACCTTATAACTCAGAGGGATTCGTCTCTCTTCAGACATACTATAAAAAGAAAATTCACTATCTATTGTCACAAGTATTTTTTCATTATTATCTTCCAATAAAATATTTAATTGAAATTCTTGATAGCTTGTTTTGTCTCTCAATATAGTAGTTTGTATTTTATTGGTGGACTCATCATATGAATAATGACTGTATTTATAGTTGTTCAGGTATATTTCAAATAAACTAATAAAACCATCTTTATTAATATTAAGTTGAAATTTAATTGGTTTATAGGGCGACTCAGAAGAACCTAGGCCATGTATCGTATCCATAATCACAGATTGATTAGTAGGAATACAAGCGCTTAATACATAACTAAATACCAATATTATAAATAATCGAATAATTTTAATTTTTAACCTAACCATCTGAGCACACCTATTATACTGGTTGCCGTAAATCCTAACTGCTGCACTAATAAGCCATAAGTACGTCTACGCAATGAGAATATTATCCAGGCAATATTAGATAATAAAAATAGAATAAACCCATAGCCTGAAGCGTTAATATTTAATGAAAGCAATAACGCACCTGCCAATCCTGTAATGGCCCCTACCCACTCAATTTTATTCTGCATTATTATTTCCATTATATAAAGGGGTATTGGCAGGTTCTTTCCCATGCCATGATTTCATTTAAAATAGCAAAGCATTTTGTTTTATGAGCTTTAATAATAGCTCTGATTTTGGCTATCTGTTTCTTAAGAAAACCGTTACACATACATTTAATTAGGCCGTAAGTTTTCTTTAGCCAACAGAGTTTATTCTGAAGTCGCTCTATATTGGCCAGTTCATCCGTATGATTTTGAACTAAGCGCTGACCCTTCTCTTGAATCCGGTCCTGGTGCCGACTAATTAATATAATTACGTTATTTTTGTTTTTTAAAAACATTATATTCTCCATTCTTTAACCATTTTAAAAAGTAACTTTCAAACCGATCACATTCAGGTAAATACAGCCATAAAATCAGTGAAATAATAAAAAAAAAGTCCGATACCTGATATCCATCCAGGATTAATCCAGCGATAGAAAGCACTGTAATTAAGAAACGATTGATATTATGAACGCTCACACTAATCCTTGAATGATCTATTTATAGGTATAATAGTACAATAAATAGAACATTACAACCTATAAATGAAACATAAGTTAAATAAATAGAACATTGCGTACTATAAATAAGATGTTTATACTGGCTACATGAACACAAAAATAAAATCATCGCGCAGTGAAAAAGAAATCGAATTAGATAATTTATTCGGTAATAAAGCGTCACGTATCATCAAGTCCAAAATGGCATTTGTTGACATGAATACTGAAGGGCTAGCCGACTTATTAACCAAATCTGGCAGACCCAGTACACCACAAGCCATCAGGAATAAATTAAGAGAAGGTAATTTTAAGGCTTACTGGTATTTACACGTTCTCTATTTATTAGAAAACCTCGAAAATTCCAAGTATGACATTTAACAAGAATTCATTAGAGCCAGAAACGGCAATAAGAACCATTGTTTATATCGATGGGTTTAATCTCTATTACCGGAACCTAAAAAACACGCCATATAAATGGCTGGATATTGAGAAATTCTGCGAATCACTTCTATTACCAGGTACACCAATCGTTAAAATAAAGTATTTCACTGCCAGAATTAAAATAAAAACCAATTCTGCATATTCTGCCCCAACATGAACACCGATTCTGGTGGAACGTGAACACTCATTCTGATCCAACGTGAACATCAATTCTGGCTGAACGTGAACACTTTTGGTGATTTTCCAGAATCACTGTTCACGTTACCAGAATCGGTGTTCACGTTCCGCCAGAATCCCCTCATGCATTGATCCAAAGTCACTGTTAGCCTATCTCTTTTTTATTCGGGGAAGGTGATGCCAGCGAGAAGACTATTAATGCGAAATTTAAGAGAAATACTCCGCTTGAGACTGTGCGCAGCGCTCAGTTTACGGCAAATACAACACAGCCAACGCGTCAGTCTGGGTGTTGTTCAAAAGCTCATTAGCCAGGCAACAGAGCTTAACCTCAGCTGGTCTGAGATTGAGAAGCTCAATGATCAGCAGCTCGCCCTGCATTTTTACCCAGAAGCGGATGTCACAAAATCGTCCCCGTTCCAGTTACCGGACTGGGTGGAAGTCCATCAGGAACTCAAACGAAAAGGGGTTACCAAACACTTGCTCTGGGAGGAATACACGCAAGCCTATCCCAACCGTAGTTACAGCTACCCCCAGTATTGTTTTTTATACGGTGGGTGGTTTAAAAAGCAAAAGCGTTCCATGCGCCAAACGCACAAAGCCGGTGAAAAACTGTTTGTCGATTATGCTGGGCAAACCGTACCCATTGTTAATGGTGAGACAGGTGAAATACGCACAGCACAAATATTTGTTGCGGTACTGGGTGCCTCAAATTATATTTTTTGCGAAGCGACCTGGTCACAAAAATTACCTGACTGGCTGGGCAGCCATGCCCGTGCATTTGAGTTTTTTGGTGGTGTGCCAAAACTGATTGTACCGGATAATTTAAAAAGCGCGGTTACAAAAGCCTGTCGTTACGATCCTGAAATAAATCGTAACTACACGCAACTGGGTGCACATTATGGCACGGCCATTATGCCAGCACGTCCACTTAAACCACAGGATAAATCCAAGGCAGAAGTGGGCGTTCAAATTATTGAGCGCTGGGTATTAGCACGGCTGCGTCATCATACGTTCTTCTCACTGGCAGAATTAAATCAATGCATAAAAGCCTTAATGGTTGAGGTCAATAACAAACCCTTCAAGCAACTCAAAGGCACAAGACAACAATGGTTTGACTCACTTGATAAACCTGCATTAATGCCACTGCCTAAACACGCCTATCAATACACGGATATTAAAACCGTAAAGGTCAATGTGGATTACCATATCCAGTATCAGGCGCACATTTACTCGGTGCCGCATCATCTTGTGGGTGAGCGTCTGGAGCTACATGCAAAGGATAAACTGATTGAGCTGTACTTTCAGAACCAACGTGTCGTTAGCCATGTAAGGAAACATTACCCCGGTACAACGACCGTACCTGAACACATGCCCATCAAACATGAAAAACACCACAAGTGGAATGCGGGGCGGTTAATGAACTGGGGTAAAGACTTAGGCGATGATGTCTTGCTCTGGGTGCAAACCCAGCTCAAACAAAAGCCGCATGAGCAGCAAGCTTACCGTGTTTGTTTAGGCTTATTAAATTTATCCAGAACCTATCCTGCAACGCGGGTCAACAATGCCTGTGCCATTGCCAATAAAAACAAGCTGACCCGATTAAAACAGATTAAATCCATTTTACAAAGTAATCAGGATCAACTCATCTCAGAACAAACCAATGAGCCATTACCCCTGTTACCGCAAGCCCACGAAAATATCCGTGGACCTAAAAGTTTTAACTAACCCAATCAATCAATAAAGAAAAGGAAAAAACATGATAGAACAAACACTCGCCCAACTCAGAGCACTGCGCCTAAGCGGCATGGCAACAGCCCTGGCTAGCCAAATTGAACAGCCCGGCACCTATGAAGGTTTATCGTTCGAAGAAAGATTACAGTTACTGACCGATAGTGAAGATCAGGACAGAGATCAACGTAAACAAACACGGCTATTAAAGGCCGCAAAGTTTAAAATTTCAGCCAACGCAAAAGACATCGACTATGAACATCCCCGAGGATTAAAACAAGCCAAAATGGCAACCCTGTTGCAATGTGACTGGATTAATAAATATCAAAACCTGTTAATCACGGGCCCCTGCGGTAGCGGTAAAACTTACCTTGCCTGTGCATTAGGTAATACTGCCTGCCTGAAAAATTACCGGGTTAAATATGTCAGGCTATCCAGATTACTACTAGAGCTTAGTCAGACTAAAGCCGACGGCACGTATAGCAAAGCCCTGCAAATACTGGCAAAAAACGAATTACTCATCCTGGATGACTGGGGACTTGAGCCGCTGAAAGCCGCGCAACGCAATGACCTGATGGAAATAATGGATGATCGACATGGGAGCACCTCAACGGTGATGATTAGCCAGCTACCAACAGACCAATGGTACCAATCTATCGGTGATAACACACTGGCTGATGCCATCCTTGACCGACTGATGCACAACGCGCATAGAATTAATTTAAAAGGGGAATCTATGCGAAAAAAACAATCAAAAATTGACTGAACGTGAACACTTAGTGTAAAAAGACGACTAGCCCAATGCGTGAGATTTAGGTGTTCACGTTCGACCAGAATGGGTGTTCATGTTCAGCAGAATACGCATCCCTGTCCGGTCGGTTTATCAAACAAGTCGGTGGGCCAGCACTGGGTGTTATACAAATGGAACCCGTTACCCACGATGATATATGGCAAAACTATCTGCGCTATAAACCAGAGCTGGTGAATCGCTTGAAACTCTTATTCGAAATAAAAGATCCGAATGCCGATCGCTTGATATATGACCTGCGTTATAACGTGGTGATGTGCCGATTACATTATCGTCGGGTAAAAGAAAAGCTACCTGCAGTTGATGATATTCAAGGCATGGCCCATTACTGGAAAGCACATTACAACACCGTAAAAGGTAAAGGCAGCACAGAGCAATTTATTCAACATTTTAACCATTATATTGCAGGCGTATTATGAGTCAGACGATAGAAAAACGCTTAGAAAAAATTGAAGAGAGCCTTGAAAAAATGGCAAACGCCCTGGCTGAACTTGCCCGCTTTGATGAGCGCCTTCTTGCACAACGCAATGAGACAGCACAATTAGTTCAACGATTAAACAACCAGGATAAGTTTATTCGCGAACTGCAACTCAATGCTGGACAACGTGAAACCCGCGTTAATATTATCAGCCGATTTTTATGGGGTTTGCTTGGAGCGGGTATCGTTTTGTTATTTAAGTTCATTGCACCTTAATGAATGCTCTAGCTATTAACCTTCGGTCTAATCTTAAACAGCTCACTAAAAATATGGATGACATAGCCCAAAAGCAAATCCCGTTTGCCATGGCGTTAACTCTGACCAAAACAGTACAAAGCGCACAACGATCAGAAAAGATTGCCATGGATCGGCAACTCGATCGACCTACTCCATTTACCAAACGAGGCGTGGCTATACAAAAAGCTACAAAAACAAACTGGCAAGCCCAGGTGTTTATAAAAGATATCCAGGCCGAGTATTTAAAGTGGGTGGTGGAGGGCGGTACACGTAAGCCAAAAAATAAAGCGCACCTGTTACCCGTGACGCTTAAGCGTAATAAATACGGCAACATTCCACGGGGCAAAGTACAAAAGCTATTACAACGGGCTGATGTGTTTAGTGGTGTGGTGAAGGGTGTGGCGGGTATTTATCAACGTACACGTCGAGGCACTCAATTATTGCTGGCCTTTGAGCCGGTAGTTAAATATAAACCGCAGTATAAGTTCTATGAAGTGGCTGAGAAACGAATTGAGCAGGTGATTGGACGCCAGTTTAGTTTGGCAATGGTGCGGGCGTTGAAAAGTGCGAGGTGATCAAGGTTGCCATTCATTATATGGCGTTGCGGATAAAGGTTGATCGTTATTGTAAAGCGGAACAATAAGTGTGGTGTAACTGTGATAGTTACCTGCTTTTGCTTTATCGTGTAACCATATTATTAAATCGTCAACTTTATCATTATTTAAATCAGTTGAGGCAATGACTTGTAAAGAATATGTCCAGTCGTCTGTTTCTCGGGTAACAGAGTGTTTGCCTATTTTTAAATGACTGGGGTCAAGTTTTTGTAGTGTCAGACCATAGGCTTCAGACTCTTGATTAATTGATGAAGGGTAGGATGTTAAGGTGAGCCTATTGGAAAGCTTGTTGCCATAATCTTCGTTATTATTTGATGCGCTTACGTTTCGAGATTTTAATAAATCAAGTGCTTCGCAAATTAGGTATTCATTTTGATGGATTTTATTATTTACGCCATCGAAAAGTTCAGATGACTTTAATTGTGATAAGTAGTCAATGCAATTGTTTACGATAGTATCAGGTTCGAACTTTATTTCGATTCGTTTTTTATTAAGTGTAGTGTTTAAGTTCTCATAACTATTTTTCAATGAGGTGTCGAAAATATATGCGCTAGGAACGTTATCTGATGGCGTGTTTTCACACCCTAGAATAAAAGACCCTAATGTGATTAGGATTAGTGTTTTAAATTTCATTTACTTTTTTTCATGTTGTTAAGTAGGTCAGATTCAAGTTTTCTTCTGGATTTATAGTCATCACCAAAATCGTCAAGAACTTCTTTTGTTTTTTCCCAGTCCTGAGAGGTTGCGGCTTTCCAGAATTTTGGTGCTCTTCTTTGTAGGCCGGTTCCATACTGAAAGGAGACAGAGGCTATAACGGTTTGTACTTCTGGTGGTAAATCATTGAATTTAGTATCCCCATTTTTAATGGCGGCATTGTACTTACTTGCAAGAGAGGTAATGTGGGTGCTTTTAACTACTTTATCAATCTCTTCAGCTTGGGCTGCATTAAGCATTAATGGCTTTTTCTTGATGGCGGCTAGTGCGTCTTTTTTTGTGGCACCCAGGTAAGGCTTAAGCTTGTCGATTAATGTTTTAGATAGCTTTAGTTTTTTTAAATCGGCTTCATTTCTTTGCCCTAAATCAAAGCCGGTGGCAACAGTTACACCACTTTTACTGTTATTGCTTGCAGGGACGTAACCTAATAATTTACGTCCGCCTTCGCGATCACTGAGAAATTTATAATCGATTTTGTCTGACATGATGCACTCCCTTGATCAATGATATTTATTCTTAATAAGATTGTGAAGGCTATCACAATACCTCCGTTATGTGTTAATAATGCCTCGCAAATCAGCACTGCTTCACGCCGAAAAACAACACCCTCTAAGCGCCGCAAAAAACAGGTGCATCCCGCCCTCAGAAGACGTGAAACGTCCGGTACAAGATTCATAGGTTCTTCCCAGAGCTTGAAAACCCGAGGGTCATTCGCAGCGCGTTCTTTCCCTAGACACAGAACTTAAAAAGCCATTTCCGTTTCCGGCTAAGCCCCTCAAATTTACGCTAAGCGATTGCTGTCGCGCGATATAGATAAAATTAGCTTAACCCCAAAACCGGAAATGGCCTCTTTTAAAGATGCAAAGAACGCTTATACAAAATCGCTAACAGCCCGTTACAGCGGCGTTTTAATTTTCACTGCCCGGAAATGACCCCATTTCCACCCCTCTGCATTTCAATAAACTTAAATATAATCAAAAGGTTAGCTATGCCTAATGCCCATCCACTCTACAGTGCACCCACTATTGCCCATTTGTTTAATTTAACCGAACGACGGGTGCAACAACTGGCCAAAGAGAAGGTGATACCTAAACCCCCGCATGGAAAATACGAATTGATTGGGGCGGTGCGCGGTTATATTCAGTATTTAAAAGAGCGAGCCTCGGGGCAGCAAAGTGTGGCGACTGAGTACCCGTCAGAGCGCCTGCGCTTAATCACCGCACAAGCAAATGAGATTGAATTAAGTGTTGCTGAACCGCGGGCTGAGCTGGTGTCGATTGATGAGCTTCTCATAGTCTGGTCACGGTTTTCCGGCGACATGATCGTGCGCTTTATGTTGTTGCCCACCTATTTTTAGCAGCAGTTTGATCTGACAGATGAAGAGCGCGCTTTAATTGAGGCTGAATTTCAAAGAGTACTGGAAAATTTAGATCAACCCTTCGCGCATTTAATGACGACGGGCTAGCGTTAGACATGCGTGAATAAACATTCAGATTGCCCTGAGAAATAGGCAGAAATCAGGCACTATAAATGGCGCTGTGCATCCATGTTCTCACCTAAAATTCGTGCCACATCAATCGAAGTTGAGGATAAGTAATAAATAATGAGGTGGTGTTTGAAGTGCAGCAATCGGTAGCCTTTGCGAATGTGGTCGATAGGGTTGCCCTGTTTTGGGTGCTCCAATAAACCCTCAATCGCCACCCCCATATCGCGGGTATACCTATCGGCTTGCATTTCGCCCCATTGCTCATAAGTGTAAAGCCAGATTGATTTAATATCTTGTCTAGCAAGTGGGCGTAGGGCGAGTTTAAACATTCAGCCCGGCATCTTGCTTGGCTTCCTGAATTATATTGTGCATATCAAAAGGGGCAGCATCACCACTGTTCTCGCCTTGGATGATAGCGCTACGCAGTGCAACCAGTTTGGTTTGATAAATTTCATCTTGTTGCATTTTCAGGCGCAGCGCTTCACGGATGATTTCGCTGGCGTTATTGTAGGTGCCTTCGTCCAGTTGCTTCTGGATATAGGCTTCAAACGTTGTGCTTAAGCTGACATTCATAATGGGGTACCTCCATAGGTTTAAATATAGGCCGAATGTCCATATTTGTCAATATTAGCCATAATTAAACCAAGTGCTGTCACGCCGATGGGGCTTGTGTTTTCACATTCCTGTCATCACCCACAAAGGTTCTGCTATGAAAATCTCCCTGGTCGCTATCGACAAGGTGTTGCCCTATGCCCGTAATCCCAGAATTAATACACAGGCCGTGGGCAAAGTCGCGGCCTCTATAAAAGAATTTGGCTGGAAACAACCCATCGTTGTGGATGCCGAGATGGTCATCATCGTGGGCCACACCCGACTGCTCGCTGCCCAGCAATTAAACCTCAAAGAGGTACCCATATTAATTGCAGATGACTTAACGCCCGAGCAGGTTAAAGCTTACCGTCTTGCGGATAATCGCGTAGGGGAGGAGGCCGAATGGGATATGGAACTGCTCGCACTCGAACTCCACGAACTGGATGGTCTGGACTTTGATTTAGACCTGACCGGCTTTGATGAGGATGAGTTATCCGAACTGATGGATCTTGAAGCGCTGTTTGAAGATGAAGAAGGCCTCACCGATGAAAATGACATCCCTGAAATCCCCGAAGATCCTGTCAGTGTACCCGGTGATGTTTGGCTCTTAGGTAAACACCGGGTGATGTGTGGTGACAGCACTTACATTGATGCGGTTGAAAAATTAATGAACGGTAAAAAAGCCACGCTCTTACATGCCGATCCCCCTTACGGTATGGGCAAACAAAAAGACGGTGTCGCCAATGACAACCTCTACGAAGATAAACTCGATCAATTTCAGCTGGAATGGTGGGCCACCTTTAGAACTTTTTTAATAGATAACGCCAGTGTCTATATCTGGGGCAATGCCCCAGATCTATGGCGACTCTGGTACATAGGTGGATTACAAAAAAGTGAACGCCTGACCCTGCGCAATGAAATTGTCTGGGCCAAAGTCACCGTCAAGGGCAATGCCGATGCCATTGGTATGTCCTCCCCGGAAATGCGTGGCTACCCAGAACAAACCGAACGCTGTCTTTTCTTTATGATCGGTGAACAAGGTTTTAATAATAACGCAGACAACTATTGGGAAGGCTGGGAGCCCTTGCGCCAATACTTAGATGATGAGCGCAAAAAAATGAACTGGGCCGCAAAAGACATCCATGAGATTACCGCCACCCACATGTTCTCCCACTGGTTTACCACCAGCCAGTGGACAATGATCTCAAAAGAAAATTATGACAAGTTACAAGCCGCCGCAAATGGCAAAGCGTTTCTACGCCCATATGATGAGACAAAATCAAAACACACGTCCCTGTTAAAAGATCACGAGAGCATCCGAAGTGAGTTTTATAAAACCCGCGCCTACTTTGACAATGCCCATGAAAACATGACCAACGTCTGGTGCTTCGAGCGTGTTAAAGGGGATGACCGACACGGACACGCTACCCCTAAACCAGTTGAGATGATTGCACGGGCGATGAAATCCAGTAGTGAAAAAAACGATGTTGTGATCGAACCCTTCGGTGGCAGTGGTACCACGCTGATGGCTTGCGAAACAACCAAACGCATCTGCCACACAATGGAGTTATTACCCGAGTGGGTCGATGTCATTGTAAAACGCTGGCAAGCCTACACCGGAAAAAAGGCCAAATTAGAAAGTGATAACAGATCGTTTGAAGCGGTTAAAAACAAACGGCAAAAAATTAAAACACCAAACATCAATGAGGCTGCTTAATGAATCAGAAAATGCCGCTGTATCCTGCATCCACTATTGCGAAACTCTTTAACCTCAGTGAGCGACGAATACGTCAGTTAGCCAAGGAAGGTATCATCCCCAAAACCGAGCGCGGTAAATATGAACTAGTGGGTGCGGTGCAAGGCTATGTCGCCTACTTACAAGATCGCGCACTGGGTCAGGAAGTTAAAACCACGGATATACAAGCCCAGCGATTAAGGCTCATTAAAGCGCAGGCCGATGACAAAGAGTTGGAACTGCAAGCAAAGCGTGGTGAGCTGCTACCGGCCAATGAAGTGAAAGCGGTTTGGTCGCGATTAGTGATTGCCACCAAAACCGGTTTTCTGGCCCTGCCGGATCGACTAAAACAAATGCTCACACTGAGCGATAAAGAGCGAGATGTCATCGACGTGGAAGTGCGCGTTATCTTAACGAATCTTTCTGCCTATGAAGATAAGCCCGATAACGATAACGTTCACGATAACCTCCAGAATAAAACCACGCAAAGCAAAGTAGCGGAAATCGAAACCAAAACAGAAATAGAGAACACGCAACCCAGTTAATTAAAAAAGACACTACATGAGCGCGACACAAGGTTTAGCAAAGGATGTGGCGCAGTACTATGCCCCACCGCCGGAGAAAACCGTAACCGAGTGGGCCGAAGAAAACCGGATACTCTCCCGTGAAAACTGCGCACTTCCCGGCCCGTATCGCGTCAGTGTTACCCCTTATCTAAAAGAAATACTCGACTGCATTACGGATCGCTACGTTGAGCGAATCGTCTGCCAAAAATCCGCACAGGTCGCCTGGACAGATGGGGTGATTAATAACGCGGTGGGTTACTACATCGATCAAGACCCCGCACCCATGCTGATTCTGTTTCCAACAGATGGCATGGCCAAACGTTACAGCAAAGAAAAGCTGGCCCCGATGATTCGGGACACCGAACCGTTAAAAGAAAAAGTGGCTGAAGCTAAAAGCCGAGACAGTGGTAACACTTTAGAAAGTAAAAACTTTCAAGGTGGACATCTGGAGTTGGTGGGTTCCAATGCGCCCAGCAAATTAGCCTCATCCCCGATCAGAATTATTCTGGTCGAAGAACCGGATCGCTGTTCACGCAATGCGGGGGGGGAAGGTAACTCGCTTAAATTAGTGTACGAGCGTGGAAAAACCTTTCACAACCGTAAAATTATACTCGGTGGTTCGCCCACCATCAAAACCGTCTCTGAAATTGAACGGGAAATGGAACTCTCGGATCAGCGCCATTTTTATATTCCGTGTCCTCATTGTGGTGAATCTCAAAAACTCGAATGGACCATGGTGGTCTGGGATCAGGATGAAACCCAGGACCATTTAGTGTATGGCAAACACGATCCTGAAACCGCGCGCTTCAAATGCAGACACTGCGAAGAAGCGTTTACCAACGCACAAAAAAACAAAGCCCTGCAACAGGGAAAGTGGAAAGCGGATAAACCCTTTAATGGTATCGCCGGGTTTTATTTAAACGAGCTGTATTCGCCTTTTCCTAAAGCGCGTGTTCAGGATGTGGTGGCGAAATTTCTGGAAGCGAAAAAATATCTAGAACAGGGTGATCCTACCCTGATGATTACCTGGACGAATACGTCCCTTGGTGAAACATGGGAAGAGACGGGTGAGACAGTAGAACATCACTTTCTGTATCAACGCCGTGAACATTACAACGCGCCCGTACCCGCAGGCAGTTTAATTTTAACTGCCGGTGTGGATTGTCAGGATGATCGACTTGAATGTGAAATCGTGGCATGGGGGTTAGGTGAGGAATCTTTTTCCGTTGATTACATTCGTTTGTACAATGATCTAACCAAACCCCAAGTCTGGAATATCCTCGCAGAAATGCTACGTAAAACCTATATGCGTGAAGATGGAATCTTGATGGATATAAAAGCGGTGTGCATTGACTCCGGAGGTCACTTCACCGATGAGGTCTATCAGTTCAGTAAAAAGCATGGTGTGCGCTGGATGATCCCCATCAAAGGGGCAAGTACACCGGGACGACCCGTGGCAGATTTCCCCCGAACCAAAAATAAAAAAGGCGTGTATCTCACCTTCGTTGGAACCGATACCGCAAAAGAAACGATCTACCAGCGTTACAACTTACTGGAACCCGGCCCCGGTTATTGTCACTGGCCGATTAGTGATACTTACGATGAAGAGTATTTTAAACAGGCCACCGCTGAAACCAAAATAAAAAAATATCGCCGAGGGATGGAGTATTTTGAATGGACAAAAGGCGCGGGCCAACGCAACGAAGCACTGGACTGTCGCGTGTATGCGTTTGCTGCGATTCGGATATTACAACAACATCGCAGGGTGAATCTGGAGCAGTTGCATCATTTATATCTCATGCAAAAAAATGAGCCGAAAACACAAAGCAAAACAAGGCGTCGACCCAAAGTGGTTAAGAGTCATTTACTGCATTAAGGAAAAAAATGTATACCCAAACGAATCTGGAAGAAATCGAGATCGCGATTTTAAGTCTGGCGCAGGGAAGGCGCGTGGTGTCCATTTCCATGAATGGCCGAACGGTGGCCTATGGGCCGACGGATATTGCATCGCTTAAAAGTTTACGCAAGGAAATAAAAACCGATCTTGCTAAAAAACGAGGTCGTAAAAAGTATGCGTTGTTAACTTCTAGTAAAGGGCTTTAATGTTTAAAACGTTATTACAAAAAACGGGTGCCGCGTTATTGCGTGCCAGTGGCCAGAATAATAACATCAAACTGAATGCCAGTTTTGAAGGCGCAAGCCGAG